>OGFF01000043.1_pt1 | contig 167112 bp, 148 predicted proteins | sample 1570751 | NCBI WGS metagenome assembly OGFF01 (sample SAMEA2581951, study PRJEB24529) | metagenome | biome: Human gut stool | place: China | collected 2011 | reverse complement strand
TATTTCCTTTTTCTAAAAGGACATGGGGCAAAGATACGGATTACAACTCCATACCCGTCCGTGTCAATATTTTAATGTTGTAATATTTTAAAATTAAAATATCAAACAATTTTAATTTTAAAATATTCTGATATTAATATGTTTTCAAATCGAACCGTCGGCATCCCTTTGAAAAAAGAATATCCATTGATTCTCACATAATGTAAAGGGTGGATTACAGAATTACGTGTATGATATTTTTAACAATGATACAGATTCTACATATAAACAAATATCATAAAACAACAGATACATGACTTCATGTAAAGTATTCATGACCGAAGTTTTAACATTTTAATATTTAAATGCTTTAATGTTTTAAAATTAAAACACTTTAAAATATTGGCATTAAGTATTGGATGGATATTTTGAATGGCTATTTTCTTAAAAAAAAATGACACGTCAATTTGGAATGTATACCTATCGGATTCGCGGAAAAAGAGGACCATTCAAAATAATCCTGCCCGATTCCTTTTGTTCCTTCTTGACGCCACCAGGCATGTCCGGTTCTCCACCATCATTTTCAGATTACCTATATTTTTATTCGTTCATGAACAGGAAGATTCATGCACACTTCCATTGGCAACCCATAAGTATTGTCAGGTATTGTTCATTTTCTTTTTTCCGGGAAGATTATGCAGAAACAGTTATTGTACTTTTCCTGATTTTCAGAATCGGTTTGTTTGATAATATCTGCCCGTATTGTCTTCCGGTTTGTCCGCCGGCTCGCCGCCACTTCTCCGATCCGCTCTGAGGACACTTTCTTTTTTCCGGGATTACAAATCAGGTCTGCCGTCCGTTCTCCCGCATCTTGCGAGATCGGAAACGGCACATACTCCTGGAAGTTCGCACCGGCAATATCGCCGGTCTCTTTGCAAGCCCCCAAGGACGGAATACGCCTCCCTCAGTCTGTCACATATCTTCCGTATCCATCTCCGCACCGCATGGCTTTCCTTCTCTTTAGGGAAGGGCTCTGCCCGAGAAATTCCATTTTTTCTTTGAAAAAATAATAAGGAAGAGCAAGCGGCGCGCACGTTTTGACGTTCGCTAAATCACGCAGAGCCGTGATTGTCAATAGGTTGTGAGATTTTTTGTAGACAAATTGTCTACTTTTTCTGTAGATTTAAGTCTTTTTCCTGTTGATTATCAAGTAATTGTGTTGTCTACATAAAATCGACATGTTTTTTATATATAGTTGATTGTTAACAATTTGCGATGTAGACAAAAATCTACAGAAAAAAAGATGGAGGCAGCACAAAAAGGTTGTGCCGGTCCGCCCTTACATTTGCGGAAAGATTCAAGATTATGCAAACAAAAATTACAAAAACCATTCGTGTATCCATAGATGTGAAACAGCATCTGGACGAAATGAAAGGAAGCGTGTCGGCCAGTGAGTTCATTGAGACAATGCTGTCCTACTTTGAGCGGAACGGGGTGGATCCCCGAACATCAATCAACGGGAAGTTCAAGACACTGGAACTTCAGGGAATCGAACGGATCATCAAAATCATCCGTGCCATAGAGAAAGACAAAATCGACAAGCTGCTTCCGGCGCCGGAAGCGCACAGTGATGAATTGCTGGACCGGGCCGACAAACAGGTCACCCAACTGAAAGCGGAAGTGGAGCGGTTGAAGCAAGCAGGTGCTCCTGACGTGGAGGACAGACGGAAACTCGGACAGGTTGTCAGGCTGCTGGAAAACGCTTTCGACCAGAAGAACTTCAAGAAGGCGGAAAAAGGAACAGATTATTTTGTCGCACCGGTCTATCTGGAAATGTTGTTATATAAGGTAAAGGAAATATGTTCGTAAAACAGGTAATGGCCCGTCCTGTACCGGCTCATCCGAAGTGGAAATACAGTTTGAACAGAGAAAGTATGATACTTTTTTTTCACAAGAAAATATTATATGGCGCCAATGTGGTTTATGCGGAAGGCTGGCAACAATCAAAAAAAAGAATGGCATATTCTACCATATTTCCATCAATCCTTTACAGAATGAAGTGTCCATATAGTCCGGAGAATTATCTGAAAGGGGATTATGAAGTTCGGGCTGTCACCATGAAGGAACAGAGGACGACAGGCGGTGAGTTAAAAAAAAATGCAGTATCATACATGAATCTGTATTCAAGAAATTTCAATAGGAACCTTATGATTATTATCAGAACTAAATCCAGGTGGAATGTTTGTAAAGGTACATAAACCGGTCAACACGCCCTGTGTATGCGACAACAAGGATAGGTGTCGGGCACTGGTGGAATATCTGTTGAAGGAAAGTCTTGAAGACAAACCTTATTATGACACGTTCTTCTCCCATGAGGAGGATTATGTCGCACCGGTGACGGTCATGCAAAAGATTGACAACAACCATAAGAAGCTGATGAAAAGAGATGATAAATTCTATATGCTGTCCATTAATCCCTCACAGGATGAAGCGGCTCATCTGATTCGGAAGGTTACAGGAAAGCAGGTGACGGAATTTGAGCAGCTCACCGTGGAGGAACAGGAAAAAGTCATTCATGAGTTGAAGAATTACTCCCGGAACTGTATGGACCTGTATGCGGAGAATTTTCGCAGGAAGAAGATAAGATCAGGAAAGGATCTTGTTTATTTTGGGAGGGTGGAAACGGAACGCCACTACAGGAACAGTGATGAGGAAGTGAAGGAGGGACAGGCAAAGTCAGGGGACAGGAAGCCCGGGCTACAGCTTCATGTACATATCATCGTGTCACGGAACGATGTGACACAAACAGTAAGACTTTCACCATTAGCAAGAAGCAAAGGTTCATTTAATGAACTAAACGGTAAGAAAGTCATGGTCGGCTTCGAACACATGGAGTGGAAAGCCCGGTGTGCGACCGGTTCATCAGTATGTATGATTACAAGGCTACATACACAAGTATTACGAGGACGGCAGGGAACACACCTACCATTATGTTCCGGGAAAGAACGAGGCGATGAGCATGGCCAAATCCGCCATCCTGCAGAAAGAATTCAGAAACGAGAGGAAGATGCTGGATGTGTCTTACCGGATGTTCCGTTTCATGGTGAATCCGAAACAGGCTCTCATAGCGGAAGCTAAAAGACTGGTAAAGGATGCGCTTACCGGAAAAATCTAAATCAATTTATGAATATGGATCATATGTTTGTTATGAAACTGGCAGCCCTGCTTTTTGGCGGCGGCATTGCCAGCTGTCTGTTTCCGGGAAAATCCCGGATGTCACATGTCCTGTTCCTGCTGCTGGTACTTGCAGAAACAGCTGTCGCACATGCCACCATCCCGGACGGGTGGTGGTTCCTGCTTCCGGGTGTCGTTTCCGTACTTCTCCGTCTTTCTTTCAAAGGAGGGGCAGAAAGCGGAAAGGACGGAAAAGCCCTGCTCTCCCTTCACGCCACGGACGGGACAATTATCAGATATTATTACTGGTTCTCCAATTTCCTTGTCTATGGAGGAGCCGGTTCCGGCAAGACCAAATCCATAGGCAAACCGCTGATGGAACAGTACATCAGGTCAGGATTCGCCGGTTTCATCTATGACTTCAAGGATTTTGACTATACCCGGACTGCATACAACCTGATCAGGAAACACGGATACCCCCATGAGTTCTATTATGTAAATTTCACGAATATGAACCGGATTTACCGCTTCAATCCGCTGGACAGGAAGAATATAAAGGACAGGACGATGCTCATGCAGCTGATGGAGGACGTACTGGGCGCGTTGATGCCGCCCACATCATCAATGGTATACGGGTACGCTTGGCATCCTGAACGGCGTGGCATACAGGCTTTGGGACGAGTTCCCGGAATGCTGCACGCTGCCGCATATCGTCAACTTCGTGATGAAGGCCGATACGGGACAGCTTCAGGAATTTCTGAAGCTGAACGATATCAGCGCCATGATGGCGGGGGCATACCTCAAGGCGGAAGGCAGTGAGAAAACACAGGCCTCCTATGTGTCCACCCTCAGCAACTATGTGGCGAAGCTGGCCACCAATGAGAACATATGCTATGTGCTGACAGGGAATGACTTCGACTTCAATCTGATTGATCCTGAGCATCCGAAACTTTTTGCAATCAGCAACAACTATGCGACGGAGTCGGTGATATCCCCCGTCATCGCCATGGTAATGAGTATCGCCTCGCGCTCGTTCTCCATGGAGAACAGAGTCCCCTTTGTATTTATCCTGGACGAGATGACCACCTTCAAGGTGCGTGACTTCGAGAAGCTGCCTTCCGTCCTGCGCGAGTACGGGGCGGCGTTCCTGCTGCTCACCCAGTCCGGAGCCAAGCTGGAAAAACTGTACAGTAAACTGGACAGGTCGTCCATCGAGGCGAATTTCGGGAATATCTTCCTGGGCCGCACACAGGATGTGGAGGCATTGAAATATTACCCTCTCTTTTTCGGGAAATACGAGAAGGAGAAGAAGTCTACCAGCTCCGGCAGCAGCGGTGGCGGCCGCAATTCCAGCGTGACCATCAGCACACAGAAGGAAGAGATATATGAATCAAAGGACTTCGCTTCACTGGATCCGGGGGAATTTATCGGAATGGGAAACCGTTTCAATATCAAAGGGCATTTCAGGAAGAAGTTCAGGCTGTTCGAACTGGAGGAGGAACCGCTTCCGGTAGTTGCGTTCAGGACGGAGAAAGAAATATCTGACAATTATACCAGAATACTGAAAGATATCGAGAGGGTGCTCGGAATGGAAGAGACAGAGGAGGATGTAAACTCTTTATTCGCCGACAGATAGAAAAATCAGTTGTATATGTTCACATTTTCAAAAATTGCAATAAAAAATGAAAGTAGAAAATACATTTTTCTATCTTGACTTAAAATAAACAGATAGCTAAAAAGTAAATCAGAGAAAAGCGTAGCGAACAGGCTGATAAAGCGTTCGTTACGCTATATTTTTCTCTTGGCGAGAAGCCAAAGAAAGCCATAATATAGCCATACAGCGCAAGAGTTCGGTTACCACATCATTACCAAGTGGTCGGGAAAGATTTTTCGTTAAGAGGCTATTTTTCTGCAATTTGCGTAATTCTGCGTAGTTGTCGGTAACTCACAGTAAACTAATTTTGTAACCCAAAAAATGTGAGTTATGAAGTACATTCAAGGTCTTATTCTATGTGAAGAAAGGCAGTGCAAAGCCCAACGGCAATCTGCCACTGATGTGCCGCCTTATGGTGGACGGAGAGATTAAGCAGTTCAGCGCTGCAAGATGGATGTTTCCCCACACTTGTGGGACGTGAAGAACAACCGTGCTTCGGGTAAAAGTGCCGAAGCGCAGAGAATCAACCGTGCGGTTGACAAAATTCGGGTGGAGGTAAACCTTCGTTACCAAGAACTGATGAAGACGGATAGGTATGTTACAGCCGCCAAGTTGAAAGATGCCTATCTCGGTATCGACATCAAGCAGGAAACCTTGCTGAAACTCTTTGAGCAGCACAATGCAGAGTTTGCGAAGAAGGTCGGGCACAGCAGAGTCAAAGGGACATTCCAGCGGTACATAACCGTCTACAAGCATATACGGGAGTTCCTGCCACATACCTATAAGCGTGAGGATATTCCCCTCAAAGAGTTGAACCTCATGTTCATCAATGACTTCGAGTATTTCCTACGCACGGTGAAAAAATGCCGCACCAATACCCTATGGGGTTACATGATTGTGTTGAAGCACATCATTTCGATAGCGAGAAATGACGGACGTCTGCCGTTCAAAATCCCTTTACGGGATATATCAATTCTCCCGAAAGCGTGGACAGAGGATATATCACGAAAGAGGAGATACACACCATGATGAACACCGAGATGTTTGACACGACCCACGAGCTTGTGAGGGACTTGTTTCTGTTTTCGGTGTTCACGGGTCTGGCGTATTCCGATGTGAAGAACCTTACAACGGATAACTTTCAAACATTCTTTGATGGCAACCTGTGGATTATCACCCGAAGAAAGAATATCAACACTAAATCCAATATCCGACTGTTGGATGTTCCCCGAAAGATAATAGAGAAGCACAAGGGAATGACACGGAACGGTCATGTGTCCCCCGTGTCTAGCAACCCACCTGCAATAAGATACTGAAAGAAATCGGCAAATAATGTGGTTTCAAGACACGATTAACTTACCATACGGCCAGTCATGGTAAGTTTTCTTACCATTTGAATATAAAAGAGTTACAATTTCTATTTTTATATAGGTAACGATTAAAAAATGAGCCCAACTCTATATCCTGTCCCACTTTGCATCAAGTCAAAAGAACGATTTATCAAGTATAAAAGTACAAAAAAATATTCGATTAGATGAGTTGTAATTTAGAACTTTTCAGAACTTTCATTACTACGGAAAAAGTTTTGCCATACTTCATTTGTTAGGAATAAGCAAATGAGTTATTTTTGTATAGTCTAACAAGATACGATGAAAATGAATAAAAATACGATTGAACTGAAAAATATACATTCCATGTCGGAAATGAATTTTTATATTCCTGATTATCAGCGCGGGTATAGGTGGTCTGCTCCCGAAGCGATGCAGATGCTGAATGACTTCAAAGAGTTTTGTAAACGAAAGAAAGACGAAGGTGAATTTTATTGCCTTCAACCAATTGTAGTCAAGAAAAAGAGTTGGACTAAGGCTGAAAACAATCAAACAGCAACCGTTGATGGCTATGAGGTAATTGACGGGCAACAGCGTCTGACGACTCTTTACATCTTGTTGAAGTGCGTTGAGCAAGTGCGGGAAATCCTTTACGATATGTTCGATATGTACTCTATAAAGTATGAAACCAGACTCGAATTTGACTCCCAGCAGTTTCTTGAAAATATAAATCATCCAACCGAGGATGCCAATAGCTTTATTGATTTCTATTACATGAAAACAGTTTATGAGGCTATGGTTGATTGGATGCAAAAAAACAAGGAGTATCGGAATAAAATTGTTGATGCTTTACTGGGACAGGACATTGACGACGCTACTGGCATAGACAAGGCCAACAACATCCGAGTGATATGGTATGAGGTGACAGATGAAGAGAAGGCAACTTCCATTGACATTTTTACACGATTGAATATAGGCAAAATACCTCTGACGAATGCAGAACTGATCAAGGCGCTGCTTCTCCGCCGTGGCAATTTCTCTACATCGGAAGCATCAATGAGGCAGCTTCAGATTTCCACAGAATGGAATCAGATTGAGCAAAGACTGCAAGATGATTCATTTTGGTATTTCTTGTGCAGGTCTTCATGGCCATTCAAATATGACAACCGCATAGAGTTTGTGTTTGACTTGATGAAAAGCCGGGATTTAGATTCTGAGTTTTATTTTACATTCAATGCTTTTAATAAGCAGTTGGAGGAACTTTCTTGCAACCCTGTTTGCACCACAGAGCAAGCGAAAATTGAATATATTTGGCAGGAAGTAAAGCATACATTTCAGACTTTGGAAGAATGGTACGAGGACAGGACTTTATATCACTACATAGGTTTTCTGATTGAGTATGGCGCAGATATAAACGAACTTATGAAAAAGTCCAAGGAAATGAACAAGACAAATTTCTTAACTGACTATATAAAGGGGAACAAGCTCAAGGGGCTTATGAAAGGAATAAAGTTATCAGATCTTAATTATGGGGACAAGGAGGTCAAACAAGTATTATTGCTTTTCAACATCCTCACCGTTCTACAATCCAACAAGTCTGATATGCGCTTCCCTTTCAGCAAATACAAAAAGGAGAAGTGGGACATAGAGCATATCAGCTCGCAGACGGACAAACGCATCAATGATGACAGCCAACGTCTAGAATGGATTCATGACATGTTTGAGTTCCTCGTCGGGTCAACGGAAGAAGAAGACATTTCCGCGTATGTTGACAATCTGAAAAAGGAAATCCAAAAAATTGAATCAAAAGAAAAGGACAAGAACATCGCAAAATCCAAAGTTGACAGCAAGAAAGAGGAATTGATACTGATAAACCGTATAGCAGTCCTGCACTCAAACAGCCAAAGGGAGAAAATCAATGATACAGAGTTTGATGAGTGCTTTGATGCTGTACAAAAATACTATGGTGAGGATAAGTTGGAAGACAAAGACAACATACGGAATCTCACCCTGCTGGATGCCCAAACCAACAGAGGATATGGCAATGCTTTCTTTCCCATTAAGAGAAAATGGATCATATCGAACGACAGTCAAGGCATATTTGTGCCAATTGCTACGAAAAACGTTTTTTTGAAATACTATACAAGGAAAGGTAGCAACTTGATGGTCTGGGACAAGACTGACGCAGAAGACTACGTGACCGCAATGGAACAAACTTTAAGAGAATATCTCAAATAAGAATCATCATGTCAACAAATAACGAATATAAAGGAGAACGACTTTCGTTCTTTAAACTTTTCTCACAAAAAAACTACAAGTTAGTTGTTCCTATTATCCAAAGAGATTATGTCCAAGGGCGAACAAACGACGATACAAATGAAGTCAGGAATGAGTTCTTGGATTCCTTGTATAGCTATCTGGACGAAAACCGTCCAAACAGAGATCTGGACTTTGTCTATGGGACTCTTCAGGCAGGACCGAATGAAGACTACATCCACTTCATCCCTTTAGATGGTCAGCAACGATTGACAACTCTGTTCCTGTTGCATTGGTTCCTCTCTCAAATTTCCCAAAATGAAGAAGCCAAGAATATCTTCAAAGCCAAAATGACAAGTGGCAAAAAGTCCTTGTTCACGTATGAAACCCGCCAAAGTTCCACAGACTTTTGTGATGCACTAATGCAGGCAACAATAGACATGGGGCAATTGGTGGCGATTAAAGAGAAAGACAACAAAGACACTCCCTCCTTGTCCGCTACGCTAAAAAATGAACCTTGGTTTTTCCGTTTTTGGAAGAATGATCCAACCATACAGTCCATGTTGGTAATGCTGGATGCCATTTATCATAAGTTTATAGGACATGAGGAATTTTTTGAAAGACTTTTAGACGAGGAAAATCCTATTGTCACATTCATTTTTATGGATTTGAAGGAATACAAACTTACGGACGATCTGTACATTAAAATGAACTCGCGCGGGAAGCCTCTTTCCAAGTTTGAGAATTTCAAAGCTAAATTCGAGCAATACCTCAAGCAATTTGATGGAAATAAATCGGTACATAGCAGAGAGTTTACGCTGAATTTCAACAATAAAGAGAATCTTGTAGGACTTCAGCAGTATTTCTCATTCAATATTGATACAAAATGGGTTACACTCCTGTGGCAATATTGTAAGGAAGGGAAACAGGACAGAATCGACTCGCACATTGAAAATCTTTTCCGGGTAATTGTCACCAACTATTATGCATCCATCGTCAAACTCCAAAACAAAAACACTTCCGACCCGACTTTCGATGTCCTGACAGGAGGAGACAGGAGTTTGACCTTTGCAAAATATGAGGAAACAAAAGTTCTCACATATGATGCCATATTGGCGGTAATTGATTCACTGGATGCCCTCTATAATGGCAACCAAAAGATAGCCCATTACATTTCAGTGGATTATAAAGATTATTATGACGAGGATGAAATCTTCAACAAGGCTATAGAAAACAAACTGTCAAGGGCAGAAAGAATGCAATTCTTTGCGTATGTGCAATATCTCATCCACCACAGGAACAAGATAGATAGCTTGAATGAATGGATGAGGGTCATTCACAACCTTACCCATCCTGACAATACTATTGCTGACGGCAACGATGACCTTGCCCGTGGAATCAAGTCTATCGAAAAGCTCATTCCACATGCACCAAACATCATCCAATATCTCCGAGAAGCATCAAGCATAGATGGTTTCTCAAAGCACCAGTCAAGCGAAGAGTGCATTAAAGCCCATCTCGTAGAAAAACCAGCGTGGAGAGAATTGATAGAAGGAGCGGAAAAGCATCACTACTTCAACGGACAGATAGGATTCCTTTTAGAGTTCTCTGGAATTTGTGAATACTATCATACCAACAAGCATCTGGACTGGAGTAATAGCGAAAATAAAACTTTCAAAAACGCATTCATCAGATATTCAAAAATCGGAAAGTTCGTTTTCGACCTCAATGAAAAAGGTGTTCGCTTCAATGACAAAGACTTTTGTTTTGAACGGGCCGTGTTGGCCCATGGCGACTATTTGCTTGAAGGGAATACAGACTATTGGAACCTGCTGTCAACAGAAACAGTTGCCAAAAACGTCAAACGTGACCTCAGTTGGAAACGCATGCTCCGTATGGGCGATGACAAGGTTATGCAAAAAGGAAAAAAACTCGTCAAAGCGACTTTTGATGACATAGCAGACCTAAATGACATTATAGGCTCATTGGAAAGACTTTGCATTCCTCAGACAGAAGAAGAATGGCGCAATACATTGATCTCATCACCTAAAATGTTCAAAGTATGCGAAAAAGGGTTCATTTATATTAGCAAGGAAGAGATACTTTTGCTTGGCAAATGGTATCTGAATCATTATCATTCAGAATTATTCACATACCACCTTTGGGTCGAGAAATTTAAGGATGAGGATATCTTTTTTGAAGGATTCTGTAAGGAGTATGCTTGGCAAAAACGATCGGATATTAGTCCACATATATCAATCAAGGACTTCTCGTACAAACACAATAAGTACAGCATTGAAATATATACTGTGTTAAATGCAAACCATGATTTCGATAAGTTTCAACTTACATTCGGGTTTAACAACGAAAACAAGTTCGATTATCCTGATGAAATCATTGAGATTCTTAAAGAATTGGGGATTGAAAATGAAGACGAGACTGTCAATTGGTTTAGCTGGTATTGCAAGTCGGAAAATTCAATCTTAAGCAAAACAAAATATTTGGCAGATGCATTATTTCAATTGAAACAAAAAAAATAAATTTATATATAGAAATACAATATTTATGACAATGTTATTTGTAATATTCTCTATCGTTTTAATGTGTATCATTATAGCTGTCATATATTTCATTTGGCGTATAATGAAAAGTTCATCAGCTACATGGATAAAAATAACAACTTTTTTTATTGGAATAATAATAATCCTCTCTATTATCGGTATGCTGATGCAATTTTTAATGATTATTATTTTTCAAAATTCTATTGAACAGGATGATACAAAAGCTATAGATATGGACTCTCCTATCTTTGAAGAAGAATTGATACCTATAACTGAAGAAGATATGAAATCAATACCTGAAGATACAATCAAATTTCGTTAATAAGTAAATATGAAAAAAGCCCCCCTTTTAAAGGGCTATCCATATTTCGTTTGGTTAGAGCTATAGGAGCTTTACATCCACAATCGCAAATCTATAAAATACTATCAGAAAAACAAAAGAAAACCTTTCCAAAGAAAAAAAGATTCCATATCCACAAAATGAGGCTGTCGGTTCGCAGCCTCATTTCAGAAAAGAGGAGTTCCGGCCTCTTATACCTTCTCCTGTTTTCCCGCCTCTCTCTTTTTCTCCATATCCTTTTCAACCAGGGTTGTGATTACCCTAGATGGGGAGGAATTATGGATGTACATGAACAGTCCCGGATTTTCTTTCAGGGCGACAATCACTGCCTTCTCGCAAGGTTCCTCTATATATCTGACCGTTTCACAATCTTGTGACACCGCACTTATCTGTAGTTTTTCAGACGGTCTGGATATATACATGATATTGTCCGCACATGCGCTGACCGCCGCATACCTGACCTTTTCCGTCGGGGATCCGATATAAATGAAAAGCTCCGGATCGGCCGTGACAGCCCTTATCTGAACCTTCTCGGTGGGATGTTCAATGAATATGATGGAGCCGCAGTCACTCTCCACAGCCTGCATCTGGAGGTTTCCGGACGGATTATCCATATAGATGATCTGTCCGCTGTCACTCTTCAGTACCTCGGACTTTACCTTCTCCGTCGGTTTGTTGATATACAGGAACACCCCTATGTCCTTCCTGACCGCTTCTAGTTGTACCTTCTCGGATGGCGCATCAAGAAGCATGATCAGGGAGGCGTCCTTTCTGACCACCTCCAGCTGCACCTTTTCAGACGGCGCGCCGATGAATTGTATCATCTCCGGATTCTGTCTGACAACATACAGCTGGGCTGCCTCGGACGGATGTTCCATGCCCATTATCTCCATCGGATCTTTACTCACCCTCCGCAAATCTGCTCCGGACAGATTGTCAATCAATCTTTTCAATATATTTTTTCTCATCTTTATACTTCTCTTTTCTTCTGTCTTTGAATCATAATCATATTTCCTGAGCGGCAGCCGAATGAATCTGTTTGGCGATCTGGAAGGCTTTCAGACCGTAGCCCGCCGGTCCCTTGACAATAGCGAACACCGAGTTTCCCGACGCTCCGGGCAAAGCGGTCTTGTTACCTTTCAGCATCTCGCTCATGGTCTTTCCGGATACCCTGCCTATGTCAACCCCGTGGGCGCTCATGTCTTTCAGGATATCCGTCGCGTCAAAACTCTCTCCATTGGTGCGGAGCACCGCACTTCCGTTCCGTATGGTCAGTTCACGGCGGCCGCCCTTGAACCTCATTTCTCCGGAGGATGGTTGCGCCTCCGTTGCCTCTGTTTTCTCCATGGCAACAGTCTTTTCCGGAACAGCGGAAGTTTCCAGGACCGCCTCTTTCCTGAACGTGCCGACTGCCGCGGAAATTTTTCTTGTACGGTAGGCTTCCGCCTTTTCCGTCGCTTCGTATCTGGCGTCGTAGGTGTCCATATGCCCGGCATCCCGCATAAGCTCTCCATATCTCTCCTCTATTTCCCCGAGCCTGGTAAAAAGATTCTTTACCGCTTCTGAAATGTCCTCCTTGAAATGGATGCCTGCGGTCCCTCCGGGCATGACGGAACCGAGGCATGACAGGCATGCCTGCCGGGACGGGTTCTTTATCCTCAGGATGTTTGCCGGACTGTCATGCACCGCCATCAGCTGGACTTTCTCCGTGGGATTCCTGATATGGCCTATCAGGGAGGAGTTTCTGCCAACGGCCAGCATCTGTGCCTTTTCCGTGGGGGTTCTCACGAGTCTTATCAGGGAGGCGTCCCCGTTAAGGACGGACAGCTGTACTTTTTCCGCCGGTTCGCTGATAAACCTTATCAGTTCCGGATCCTGTCCGACCGCATACAACTGGGCCTTCCAGTCGGGTACGCTTATCTCCCGGATGAGGTGCGGGTCCTTCCTGACAACGGAGAGCTGCGTGTTTGCGGAAGGGCTGCCGATAGCGGTGATCAGTCCGGGATCCGCCATCACGGCCAGCAGCTGCGCCCTCTCGCATGGATTTTCCAGAAGGGTGATCATTTCCGGATTCCGTCTGACGACCAGCAGCTGCATCTTTTCCGTGGGTTCATGGATATAGCGTATCATTTCCGGATTTTCGGCTATGGCGGCCAGACAGACCTTTTCTGTCGGCTCACGGAGCTGGAGCAGACAGTCCGCCTTTTGTCTGACAGCGGCCAGCTGTACCTCCTCCGTAGGATTGTCCAGAACCGAAACCAGATCCGGATTCTGCCGGACGGCGGCCAGCTGCATCTTCTCTGACGGATTCTCGACCGCGGTGATCAATTGCGGGTTTTTTCCCAGTTCTCTGAACTGGGCACGTCTTATAAAAAAATCTGTTATTCTCATATATGTATGCCCGTCATGCCGGTGGCTCAGCGTTTGGTTGTCATAATTCTCTTTGAACTGATGAGGAAATCTTTCCGCTGATGTCCGCTATACGCACACCGTAGCCGGAGGGCTGTTTCCGGATAGAGAACAGCATTTTCTGTTTTGCGGGGTTCAGGACGGTTCCCCGTCCCCGTAACATGCTTTCCCATTGGCTGCCGGATATGTTCCTGACATCTATTCCGGCTTTTTCCAGCCCCTTCAATATGCCGGTCGCATCATATTGGTTCCCGTTGGTACGTATGACCGCGCCTTCGGATGTGATCTCTATCTCACGACGGCCGCCCTTGAAAAGAAGAGGGGTCGTCATACTCTTGTCCGGCGCGGCTGCTTTCTCATAATGGTTGATTGTGACCTTGCTGCCTGCCTTGATTATACTACGGAGATGCGTATCCAGATCGACGTGACGGAACGAGGCTGTCATGACCGGCGTGCCGTCTTTTCCCGACACCGCTTTCCTTGCGCATACGCCAAGTACCTCATGGAGTCTTTCCGCATCCTGATTATATGCCTTGTATTCATCCCCCACACGGATGAGGGCCATTGCATCCGGATATTGTTCTTTCGAGCGGTCATACATATCGAGAATGCCGGAAGGAACCGTTTCGTTGTTTCCTTCTTCTTTTATGGGAAGTGGGGATACGTCCTCTTCCCTGGCGGATGTGTCTGCCAGGGTGTACTGTTTTTCCACACTATCCTCTATCATGGCGGATGCCTTGCCGACCTCCCGTAACACACTCATGACATAGCCGGGGTCCTCCTTCAAATTTGACAGCCAGCTTTTCAGATACTGTGCGTTCTCCTTTCTCGGAGTTACGGCTATCCCCAGGTCCCTGCCTGCGACGGCAGCTGTGAATTCGGCGATGATTTCCTCCCGGGCATATCCGCACGTTCCGAACGGGTGATGCAGCCCTCGGTCCAGTCGTGAGGAATGCCCGGTGGAGTGGGCCATTTCGTGAAGGGCGGTCATCTGGAATGATTCCATGTCCTTGAATTGTCCCGGAGCCGGAAGAACGATCCTGTCTTTGGACGGGCTGTAATATGCCCTGTCCTGCACCTTCAGTTCTATGGGACAGAGCCATTTCTGTTCCTTTATCATTTTATCCAGCCGGGGGTTCCCGTTTCCTTTTACGTTGTCCGCTACGGCAGGACCGGAGAATCTGACCCTCATGTCCTCATACCGCTCCGGATATTTTTCCTTGAAATCCGTCTGGTCTATGTTGAACACATAGAAATGTTTCATGAAGGGAGTCACCTTATATTCCTGCTTCTGAAGTTCCGGGAGGCTTTTGTAATCATCGAAGCTGATTTTTTCCCCCGTCGTCTTATGCTTCACGGTGATATCGTAAAAAGTCACGGGAAGGGCGTGCGATCCTTTTATGACCATCAGGTTCTCATCCTTCAGCTGACGGAAGGTCATGAATACCGGGAGGGTGTATCCCATCCTGTCCATCTCCATGTAGAGCATAAGACGGTTCATGCTGTTGTACGGACGCCCTGATATGTTCTGTGGCAGGCCGGCACGGGGGGTGAACCAGGGCTTCTGCCATTCACCGGCGGACATCTGCCTGATCTTGTCAATCATCAGTTCCGCATATCTTTCCAATACCTTCCCGTTCATGGCAGCAGTTCCTGATAAAGCCTTTCCTCGTATTCCTTCAAAAAACGCACCGCATCCGCTGCTGTGGGACAGGTGATGCCATTGCCCCGGGCATAGTCCGAAAACGGTTCCTTCAATTCCGGGTTGAGCATGACATAACCAAGCATGTCCAATTCCCCGTTTTCCACCTTGTGTATCAATTCCATTTCTTCCATTGTGTATTTTTTTATGGTTAATGGGACAAATGTAAGGGCGGACCGGCACAACCTTTTTGTGCTGTATCCATATTTCTACAAAGAAAGAGAGCTTCCCTTTTCTTTCTTTGGCAGTTTAATGTATTATTCGTATATTTGCAGTGCCAAAATTACCCACGAATAAATTTCGTATTATAGAGCGTGTGAATGCTCATATTTTTGATGGGCTTTTTTTATGCCCTAAATTATCATTTTGCTGTTTTTAGCAAAATGATGCATATAAAGGATACTGTAGAAGTCGCAACTTGTTGTGCAAACTACGGCTGCCTTTCCCGACTACATTTTTGCTCTATGAGCGAAATCTGTGGGTGTTTTGGCGAACTTGGGAAACGGCGGCCGTTCTTGTGTTCTATATAATTGCCGAAACGCCAAAATACTCACAGTTATGAAACAAACAGTTTCTATTTTTGCTCCCGACATAAATGTCGCTAGCAAATCTTCAGCTATTCAATTATGGCTGAACCGTAAAAACCAATTCTTTTCTTCTGTACTTGAAGAGGACGTATCCAACCGCCAGGTCCTGCTGCTTGGCCATGCCTCCTTTGTTTTCTCTGCATTAATATGCGCATCTTTCGTATCACAGGTTCCCGCTCTGATTTGTCTGGCCTGGTTCATGGTGGCATTGCGGCTTTGTGTGAAAGGAGGCCTGGGATGAAGTTCGTTACAGAGCCTTCCGCGGCTTCCGGTATGATCCGTCTTCCTTTGAAAAGAAGAAATGAAAGTTCCTTCGTTATGGGAGATCATGGTATCAAAATATTTTAGTGTTAAAATATATAAATATTAAAGCATTAAAACATCAAAATATTGGAAAAGAGAATTATTTTCCTTAACTTCGTAACACACTAAAAAACAAACAGATATGGTGAAAATTATAGCAGTCCATAATCAGAAGGGTGGAGTTGGCAAGACTACTACCACTACCAATGTGGGGTTCGAACTGGCACGAAAAGGATACAAGGTCCTTCTTGCTGATTTGGATCCGCAAGCCACTCTGACCTCGGCTCTGGGGGTGACAGATCCGGAAGAAACGGTTTTCTCGGCCTTGCAGGGTGCGGTGGATGGCAAGGAAACGCGGCTTCCATGGATACGGTTGCAGGAGAATATATCCCTGTGCCCGTCATGCAGGAAAATGGCGGATGCGGAGTATCTTCTGCAGAACGAATACGGGAGGGAAAACTTCCTTAAAGAACTGGCTGCCAGAACGGATGAAGGGTACGATTTCGTGCTCCTTGACTGCCCGCCGGCTGTCGGACTGATCACGGTCAACGCGCTTGTGGCCGCCACCGACCTGATTATACCGGTGCAGCCGGAAGTGGCTTCTTTATATGGTCTGGTTTCCATCCTGGATACGGTTGCTGTAATACGGAGGAAGATCAACAGGAGACTGAACCTGCTCGGCATGCTGGTGACACAGTATGACAGAAGGACTACATTGCATGCGGAGATATTGGAAGCGATGCGGAAACAGTACGGGGAAACGGTCTTTTCCACGGTCATCAGCCGTTCCATCAGGGTGGCAGAGTCCATGAGCAGAAAGACGGATGTCGTATCTTACAGCAGGAACAGCAGTGGAGCGGCGGACTACCGGTCCCTTACCCGGGAGATCCTGTCCAGATTGAATATGGTTGACAACAAATAAAAGTAAAAAGAATATGGGAAAATTTATTGGAATTGACGAGATTCTGCAGGGCGGAACACCAAACCGTCCCACACACTCCACTCCGGAGGAGGGAAAGAAAGGGGAAGCACTGGCCAGAACCTCACTGGAGTATCCGTTGGAACTGCACCGCAAGGTGAAGAAATACGCTGTTGACGCCGGAATGAAGGAGAAGCAGGTCATAGCACAGGCTATACGGGAATTCTTCGAGAGAGTGGAGAAAGAATAAAGAATATAAAATTGAAGAAAATGAAGACATTCGGATATTTGTTGATGGCGGTCATGGCGTGCATGACATGTTCCTGCCGGGATGAGGAACCGCTGCCGGACCCGGTTCCTCCCGTAATGGAGCCGGAAAATCCCGGAAACCCGGAAGAGCCGGATACGGGAAAGGTGTACCTCGGCATCGCCCCTATCATCGAGAACATGCAGGAACAGAGGGCCGTGGTGGAGAACTGGAAGGAGGGGCATTGCCTGGGAGTGACAGCTGCAGGGGATGTGAACATACCCTTCACTTTTGACGGCAGGCGGTGGAAAGCCGGAAAACAGGTGGAGGTGACGGCTGAGCAGAAAGTGTCCGCCTACTATCCTTATAATGTACAATATACGGACATGACCGCCATACCTGTGGACATCACGACACAGGAGGATTATATGTATGGAGAAGGAGGGGTAAGCGTTGAGAAGCCGAGCGCGGCCCTTGTAATGCAGCATGCTCTCTCCCTGGTCAGGATACTGATAAAAAAGAATGATTATACAGGTAACGGGATGGTGGATGCGGTCACTTTTGGAGGTGTAAGGCTGTCTGCGTCCATGGATGTCACGTCCGGAAAGCTCCTTCCGGCAGGACAGCCCGGAGAATATAAGGCCGGAGGGAACTACACACTGGACGATGCCTCTCCGGTATATGTGGAGGCGATCCTGATGCCTGTGGGTACGGCTGAGGGTATCACTGTCAATGTACATGTGGACGGGAGGGATTTCACCTATGCCCTGCCGCCTACCCATGTGTGGAATCCCGGCATGATCTATACTTACACTCTGAATATGAAATCCGGTTATAACTGTGAGGTGGACGTGGACCATGTGCCGATGGATGAGGAGTATTGGAGCACTTTCGGAAAGACCGACCGGATTGTCATGAGGGATTGCGGGACGGACAGGATTTATATATGGCCGAATTATACGTTCTATGGCTATGACACCTATACCGGTGAGGGTAAGGTCTGGGGATTCTTTTTGCGGTATAGAAACCGTGGAGGTGGGGAAGGCTTCGCCGGACAGGCACGGTTCGTACTGATGGATGGAAACAGGATTGTGGAACAGTACCAGCCGTTTGATATCAAATGCGGTAACGGTGCATGGGACGGATACTGCAAGTATTGTTATGTGCAGGCTGTGCCGGGAACATACCGGCTGGCAGTGCTGTTCAAAAAGAACGGGGAGTCAGCCTGGTTCAAGCCTTACGGATACGATCAGAATTCCAATGACGGAGAATGGATGTATGAGGTGAGACCGGCCACTGATATGCCGGCACTTCGGATGATAACATTGGAGAACCAGAAATGCAATACGTTTCTGGCATATCCTGTTCCTGATAATGACTGGTTCAATATAGTCTATACGCTTTCAAACAAAAGCAGGAAAGCCATGAAAGGGGCTATAAAGGTTGTATGGGAGAGGGAGTTTAAACTGGAATCCAACTCCTACAGACCGAGTGATAAAAAGGAGAACAAGATTGATGACTATGAATGGTGCGATGAACTGGGAAGCTGCACTGTTGACATAGCGGCAGGAGTACGTTTTTGGAAAGGGATAGTATCCTGCAAGTTCCCGATTCAGCGAGCAAATCCAAGAGATCCTGTTAGCGGTGTTGGTTATTGCACTCCGATAGCCCATTTGTATTATCGGGAAGAAGGAAGCAGTGAGTGGAAGCTTTTGCGGTGTGACACAGAATACCTGTTCAACCGGAACTATCCGGGTTCCGAGTCCGCAAAAATGGATGAAGCGTTTAATTACTTAGGCATTATACCTCAAAGTTGGTAAAAGACGATAACAGGCCCCATTCTTCCTAAAGAAAAAAGATAAGACATGATAGTCAATGTACCGGTTTACAGGAGAACCGCATAGAAAGATTTCAAGATATTCTTTACGCTCCTTGTAATAAACCCGGCTGTTAGTCTTGATGTTTGGAATAGTGCGGTTTATGATAATGACAGCCGGTATGTGCAATGTGAACAAGCTGGAATGCCTTTTTCTGAAGGGTTCCGGCTTGTTTATTACATGGCTGAAAAAACAAGACAAATAAGAGGGTTGTGTCCATAGTGTTCCTGGAACATCCGGTATTTGGGTAGAATTCCGGTAGAAAATGTTTTCTCCACCCTTTTGAAGGAGAGAAAGTACGGACAGACGGTCTTGCAATCGCTCCGTTCCGGTGTTTTATCTTGAGTTTTGTTATGTTTTTTTATTTTCTACCATTGTTCTACCAGTAGGGCGGGGAAAGTAATGATATCACACTTTTATCAAGGAATTACATATAGAATGCAGGGTTATATTGGTCAGATTTAGTATCTTTGCAAAAAATGGTACTGATATGGAGGACAAGTTGATTTCCCGATATGATATTTTAGTGAACCGGTACAAGGAACTTGTATCTGAGAAGCTGAGCAGGAAAGATTTTATAGAATACAATGAAATTCTATTCTCGGCGCATAGCTGTGCTATAGAGGGGAACAGTTTTTCAGTGGACGAGACCCGCACCTTGAAAGAAAAAGGGCTGGGCATGATCCCCAAAGGCAAGACCTTGCTGGAGGCATTTGAAATCCTGGATCATTTCCAGGCTTATGAATATCTTCTGAAGAATTTGGACAGGCCGCTGACCGAGGAACTCCTGAAGGAAACCCACCGGCTGCTGACGGAACATACCCTCTCTTACAAGACCCAATACGATGAAATACCGTCCAACCCGGGAGAATATACAACAGTGGACATGTGTGCCGGTGATACGATATTTGGGGACCATGAGCAGCTGATAAAGCAGGTCCCCCGCCTGTTGCAAAGCACCCAGCAGGTCCTGGACTCCGGGAAGATCCATCCGATGATCATCGCGGCAAAATTTCATGGATTTTATGAATATCTGCATCCCTTCCGGGACGGAAACGGTCGTCTGGGACGTCTGATGTCCAATTTTATATTGCTCAAAAAAGAACAGCCGCTGCTGATAATTCCCGGTTCGCAGAGAGAGGAGTATATCACCGCCTTAAAATATATCAAAAAAGAGCGTACAGATGAATTTCTGATAGATTTTTTCTTCCGGACATCCATAAAACGGATGGAACAGGAAATCGAGGAAAAAAAGAATCTCACGGAGAATTTTATCAGGGGGATGGAATTTGTTAGAAATGTAAAATCATCCAATGATGACATTTTAGAAATCTAATATTACATTCTGACAGTCCGAACAGTACTTTGCAGGCGAACTTTACAGCCCCCAAAGATTATCAGTACACCATAGGAGTGGTCAATCCTCCAGAAGATACCTCCTCCGCATTATCCATATCATCATCCAGCAACTATGATGATATTTATGAAGGATACAACAACCGGACTTACAAGGCCCGGTATGGTGAAACTATAGAACTCAGCATACGTTATCAGTCAGAAAAAGTGGATTTTGCAGGATGGTATGAGAATGGCACATTGCTGTCAACAGCGGAGGTATACACATTCACCCCATCTGACACTCCGGACAGGGTACGGCATATAACGGGCAAGTTTGTGATGAAAACTACGACGGAGCCCTCGCTGACATTCAATATCAGTGCCGAATCACCAGCCGGTTTCATCTCTTCCGGAAGTATTGAAGTGAATATAGACGGTAATAAAACAATATTGAATACAGCATCCGGCATCAGAAGTTTTACCATTACAGGACGGCAGAAGGCAGTTCTCACTGTCAAGGACCTTCCTGACTATATCAATGGAGAGGGACGCTGGCTGGGATGGTATGTTTTTTATAATGGCAGCGAGAAACAGGTGTCTACCTCCTATACTTATGAGATCACCACACAAGGGGATGCTACTGTTTATACCGCCCGATTCCAGAAATAATATATTCTGCCGGCATTGATTAAATTCGGTTAGTACCTAATAATCTGGCAGAGAAAGATGAGGTGTGTCAAAACACTGACACAACCTCATCTGTAATGCGAAATTAAATCAAAAAATATACCTATAGTTTCCGATCACCTTATCAACTTTGCCAACATTTGAAATAGGTTCGCTGGAGCAAACAGTGACACCATCCACAACCAAAGTAAATGATTTTTCTTTGCTGGTCATGCTCTCGGACACGTCACCGTTATATTTGTCATAACTATCCAATCGTGATGCCGGAGATCCTGATGTGACTGCGAAGGTATAATTTTCCTCCCAGGAGTCGTAATTTCCTCTATCATCTTCCCGTTCTGTGATTTCAACACCATAAACAGTGTAAGTCGCTGAGTGACCCGAGGTAACGGAAACAGTTCTGGTTAATTGTCCCATTAGGACTTCATCTTTGAAAGAGACATTTATAATCGTAACAGATTGTTTGAAGTTCGCCTGCAAAGTACTGTTCGAACTTTGCAACTGCACAGTGGTGCTGGCTGAGGAGGCATTCATAATTTTTGCATCTCCTTTAGTCACAGTCCATCCGGAAAATGTGTATCCGGATTTTGCAACAGCGGTGATGGGGATATTGGTTTTTACTTTGTATGTTCCCCCTCCGGTAACAGTTCCTCCGGAGGTCGGATTGGCAGTCAGGGTCAAAGTACGTTTCTTTTCCTTGAACTTGCACTTGAATTTATGGTCCTTGCCATTCAGAAAAACTTGATATGATACAGAACTTCCACTGCCTGTATAATTGTACTTTTGGGGTTCATCTGACGGTCCCCCGTAGAAATAGTCTATCTCATATCCGTCAGAGGCTTCAGCACCTACCGTGGGTCTTTCTTTACCATCATAAAGTCCCTCTCCATAAGCGGTACCACCGGTAAACGATACGGTACGTGAGTCCGCATCCTCTTCTCCGTCAACCTCGATAGTCACCGCGGTCTTTCCGGTTGTGAGCTCTTTTTCAATTTCTTCACTGCATGAGCCTAAGAAGATGGTTGCCAGCAGCACAATGTAATGTAAATGATTTGTTTTCATAAATTGTATTTTGATAGTTTTTAATATGCAAATGTAAGTGGGAAGCAGCACAACCTTTTTGTGCTGCCCTTCACTAAATTTTAATTTTCAGTTGGATATCAAAAGATTTCTTGAAATAATATGTATTTCGTTCATTGTCATATTCAATCTCTGCACCCATGGCCCGGAGCTCTAAGAAGTAATTAATGATTGTATTGCGATGTACGCCCATTTCCTTCGCTATTTTCGCGGCACTTCCTGTATGTTCTTTTTTCAGCAGACGGGTCAGTGTCTGTAATCTTTCCATGTAGTCCAGTATTCTCATAATCCTCTTCTTTTTCTGATGTATGGCCTGACCGGCCTTCCGTACTTTCTCACCTCATAATGCAGATGGTTTCCCGTGCTTTTTCCGCTTGATCCGATGAATCCGATCACTTTGCCACTCCTGACCTCTTCCCCTTCCGGAACATAACAGGCGGACAAGTGCCCGTACAGGGTCACAAAACCATAGGCATGGCGTATCATCACACAGTATCCATATCCTCCCTTTCTTCCTGAGTATATGACCTTTCCATCAGCTGCGGCATGCACGGTCGATGCAAGTTCCGCCGCAATATCCACTCCTGAATGGAACCTGCGCTGTCCGGTAACCGGGTCGCTCCTCCATCCGTAGGCGGAACTGATACGGTGGAACCGGTGTACAGGGGGATGTACCGGTATCCTGTATTCCAGATGATGCCTCTCCACGATGTCCATGATCTCCCCGATGCGCTCAAGACTGGAACACCGGGAGAGTGCGTCCTCCAATATGGCCCTTTCCTTATCAGGTACCGGACAGAAGAGGCATAGGAACAGAACTAGTTTCGTTATCATGTGGTATCCTTTATGGTTTTCCTACAATCTCCGGGAACAGTATCTCCGCATTGATCAGTTGTCTGTTCTTCAATTTGTAATAGAAATGTCTTCCCCCGTTTCTCTCCTGTATCTCTATGATGAGCACCTTCTTGTCCGGTATGGTGAATTTCGGAAGGGCGACCGTAAAGTCACATGAAGAAAGCGCAGCCACTTCCTCCGGACGGTTGAAAGAGAAGAGAGGCTGCTGCTCCAGCTGCTGGACGGCGGTCTTTTTCCGTTTTTTTGCATCCTGTATATAAAAACGGATGAAGTCTATGGTATAGCCGATCTGGGAACGGTTGTGCAGCCCGAAGCGGAACAGCAGGATATCATTGTCCACAAAGATATTGGTCACGCAGAATCTCATGCCGGCCACCTCGTCCTTGATATTGGTCAGCAGCTTCGGCCTCCGTGATATCTCTTTTTCAAGCAGTGCTTTCTGCCGGGTATTCCGCTCTCTTCCCTCCAGTATGGCCACCTGCTTCTTTTGGGTGTCCTGTTTGTCCACAATGAAGGAAAATCTCTCACATCCGGGCGCATACCGCAGGTCAAACGTATAGAACCTGCCGCTTTCGGTGATGGCGGTAAGGTTGGTCTGCAGGGCAAACGGCGACACGGCCCTGAGTGCGACAATATTGTTCACATTCTCCGCTTTCTCCACCTGTACGGTGGTGTTTCCGAAATCCACATACACGATTTTTTCCGGATAGATCACATGGGTCAGTTTCTCGTCAGAAACCGGAAGAACCGCCGTTTCCGGCATGGTACCACCCTCCTTGTAGACAGCCTGCGCTCCCTCGTCGAAGGATATGCAATAGGTGTAATACCTGCTGTCCTCCGTAACAACCGACAGGTTGGTCTCTCCTTTGAAATCCCTTACCGTTGATTTCAGCCGGATGACGGACGGACATACCTGTATGACTTCCCCTATGATGTTCTCATCCCCCATGTTCAGGTATTTCACGGGAGTGGGGAATATCATATGGAGCGTCTTCTCATAACCGATCTTCAGGTTTCTGCACTCCAGCTCGTCAATACGGAGCTGCTGGGCTCTTCCTGATAAAAAAGCAAACAGGAGAAGTATCCCTGTGATGTAAATTCTGTTTTGTCTCATATCTTGATAAATTATATTTTAATAGTTTGATGTTTATCTTTGCATCCGGCTTTAGAATTTGATTCGTGATGGATTTCCTGTATGGTTTCCATTGTATAATTTTTGTTTTTATTTATTGTTTACTTTTCAGGTTCCGGACCATTATCCGGGACTTTTGCTTCTCATCCACAGATGCCTTTTCATCACTTCTTTGCCCTGACTGTTCGTGACGTGAATACACACCATACAAATACCCTTTCTCCATGAGGTCACCTGTTATTGTCCTGCTGTCTTTCATATCTTTATTTTAATGTTTCAATATGCCGTTTCCGGTCAGCTTTCCCCCGGTTCTTTTTTCTCCATCAGAAACACGGCATAGTTGGTCTTGATGGTGACCTTCACTTTCTTGATATTCTTGCTTGCGGCCTGCTTGGTGGCGTTCACCACACCGTTCACACCTCCGGCAATAAGCTGGCTGCCCATGTCCAGGCCTCCGGTTATCTGCGGATTTGTCCCGTCCACCGCCCCGGCCGTGGCATCCTTGTTGATTTCCGCCTTTGCGTTCCCCGGTACATAGATACCTTCCATTGCGTCAGAAGAATATACTTCTTTTTTAAACGGAAGGATATTGCCGCCCACATTGACTGTCCTGATCTCCACAATGACCCTTTCGCCGTCTATCTTCCTCACTTCCCCGTACACCGGCGAGTCCTTCCTCACCCGACGGCCGTCATCGGTAAGACAGTCCTCACCCAGACGCATCTTCAGCGTGGATCCGGCCATCACGACCTGGTCGGAATGCACGTACGCGCGGATGGCGTTCCGCCTGCTGCTCTTGTGCAAGGCGACCGTATTGAATCTTGTCCTTGCCGGAGGGGCTTCCTTTGTCTCTTCCTTCTTCTCCACCTTCTTTTTCTCCTGTTTCCTTTTTTTCTTCTTCCGCAGTTCACGGGTGATACTGTCCAGGTTCTCTTGTGTGGGAAGGATATAGGAGGCGGTATCCGCCTTCCGCCCGTATTCCTCTTCCGGCGGCATCTCACTGTTGATGATGAGTTGACGCATACGCTCTATGTCCACCGGATTGTCCCCGCCCTGTCCCTCCGCCTGCTTGCGCAGGGGGGTACGCTCGAGCTGGGCCTTCACATCCGTAATGGTCACATCCTTGTTGTCCGTGCTAAGACGGACGGTGTTCTGATTCTCTTCCTTTCCTTTCATCGCGGAGATTGTCCAGATGACAAGAAGGACAAGTAACCCGAACACGCTGACAATGATTACTTGAGTCTTCTTCATGTTCTTCTGTTTTATTCAATTCCTTTCTTTGTTTCCATCCGAGGTATCCAACAGCTCGTATTCCTGTGTATAGTTCCGGAAGAAGAAGCCTGTCACATTCTCCGGATAGGACGGGGTGGTGCGTATGGCGTCGCCCCGGCTGTATATCCTTATACGTTTGACCCCGCCGGCATCATGGATGGACAGGATGGAGGTGAACAGCACATTGTAACCGTCATCACGTATCCCGACCCTGTGCAGCTTCTCAAACACGCACTTGTAGATGACACCCCTGTCCGCCGCGTCGGCATAGGCGCGGTCGTTCAGGTATTTGTTCCAGATGGCGTTCAGCTCGGATTTCTCCACCAGAAACACGGCCTGCGCCTGGTTTCCGGAGATGCTCATCCTGTCGAAAGAGTTTACATAATAGGCCACCGCGTTGCAGTGGGCCTTCAACAGGGTCTCGTATAACTTGTCCGTTTCCATGGACTTCAATTGCAGGAACTCTCCGCCGGTATTCACGACAAGGATCCTGTCCGTCACTCCGCGGACGGTCATGTTCATGAAGAACAGCACCAGGGCGACGATGGCCGCACACAACAGGCTGACCGCCTTGACATAGACGGAGGACCGCTTCTTGGCCTCTCCCAGTGAGGCGAAGTCCCTCACCATATTCTTTATATCCATTTTCATATTCTTCCGTTGTTTTAAAAAAGGTTATGGATCCTGCCTCTCACAATCGCCAGCAGGGACAGTTTCAACGCAAGGGAGAACAACACCTGCAGGACGACATTCCACGAGGTGTTCATGACATACTCGCAGACGATGGCGTCCGAAAACTTGCTGGCAAGGATGAAGGCCGGTACCATCAGATAACAGACCAGCAGGTTCTTGCACCACGTATGGAAATACGTCCGGGTACTCTCGTTGTAGAAACAGGCTATCGCCACAGGGGATATAAGTTCCAGCAGGAGCAGTAACATGTATCTGCCGACTATGAACAGGGTCTGCGCGTACATGTAGAAAGGGGCGGCTATGACGCCGGCCACATACGCCAGCAGATAATCGAACGAACTGCCGATCGGATTGAGCAACACGCCGGCAACGTCCATTACCGACATGTCGCTGAACTGTTTCTCGAACTGTGCGATTATCGGCTTCTGGAACAGGTCGGCCACATCATAGACCTTTCCGCCGAATCCGGCCTGCAGATCGTCCATCAGTTTGCCGAACACCGTTTCCAGGGCTTCCAGCAGCACGGGGAACAGTGCGACGGCGGCTATGCAGAATACATACTGCCACACCAGGTTCATGTAATCCTTCATGGTGGGCGTGCCGTCCTCGTTGGACTGCACCTCCCGGTATACCGTATACAGACGGTGGATGAGCGTGACAGCCATGAATCCCGTCACTACCGCATAGAAGGCTTCCACGGCGATGTTCCCCCGGATACTTTCATAAGCATTGTGGATATGCTCGACCGATATTTCTGTTATTGATGCCATATTCCTATTCCGTTACAAGCCCCAAATTCCGTCTGATGGTACGCGTATGTGACATGATCTGTCTGATGGTGCCCAGTGAAGCCTCCTGGCGGCGGACTTCCTGAAGACATCCGTCGAGCTGCTCCATACGTTCGCTGTCGTTCATTTTCAGGTCACTGCTGAGTATATCCCCGGTCAGGGAGATGATGGCGGCGTTGTTCGCCACCACGTCCTGCACGGCCGAAGTGATGCCCGGCAGCTCCTTCATGTCCATCTTCTCCGCCTCTTCCAGCGTCCTGAGGCAGTTGCTGTTCAACCGGTTCTGCCGGTCTATCAGGTCCGTGAACATCCGTGCGCGTCTGACGGTGGCGGACACCTTCTGGACATAGTCCAGGGCGGTCTGGAGCCTGTTCACCGATTCCGTCACCTGTTTCACCGTTGCTGCGGTATTTCCCGCGGTCAGTGTGCTCTGGGCGGTGTTGAGAGGGTCGGTAATCGCCGCCTGTGCGGCAGCCTTCAAGGTCATTCCGCCGCACAGGAGCAGAAGCAGAAGCGGCCTGTATCCCTTTAATCCTTTTTCCATACGGTCTCCTTTCATTTCCTGTCCTTTGACGGGTGTCTCTCCATGTATCTGCCTATCGCTTCCTCCATCGGCATGGTCCTGGAATAGCCGTCAATCTCAGCCCATGTCTCCCCGTCGGTCTGGAAGGCGAGGAACTTCTCCCGGCTCAGTTCGTTGCGCACCACCACCGCATACCTCCCCTGGCCGCCGGTGAAGCGGATGAAGCACTCGGAATGCGGACGCTCCCCGGAAAAGTCGTTGCGGATGGACCGCATCATGTTGCACTGGGCGGGGTCGCCCCCCATCTCGAACCTTTTCTCCACGGCCCTGTATACCACATCCGTTGTGGGAAGGATGTACAGCAGCTGGGTATTGGTGATCATGCCTTTGGTAAATTCGTCATCGGGAAGCTGGTCGGGACTCTGGACGATGGTCATCACCGCACCGTTCTCCTTGCGTATCTTCTGGTAGCAGAAGGCGACTGCGGAATGTATGCTGATATCCTCGCCTCTGGACTTCATCTGCGCCGTTTCGGCATACTCGTCAAAAATGATCATCCCCCTTCTGGTCCGGTCGGAAAGGATCTTGTCATGAATCACGTCGAAGATCAGGGCCATGACCAGGTCGGAGAGGAACTTGTCCTGTTTGATCTGCGTCAGCTCGAACACGACCAGCCGCCTGTTCCCGAAATCGGGCACTCCGTCGGTCCTGCATACATTGGCATACCGTTCACCGGGAAGGAACTCGCTGCATATGAGACGGAAGGAGGACAGGTCAAAATAATTGGGGTCTACGTCCTTCCGCCGGCAAATATCCTCATAATGCTCCGTCACGTGGCGGTAGAAAGAGGGAAAGGAATGGGGCGGCAGGCAGGTGGCGTAATAATCCTGGATGAATTTTGTGAGGGCTACGGACTGCTCCTCCTCGTCCTTCCCGAACATGCGGCGCCAGAAACGCTGCACGATACCCGATAGCACCTCTATCTTGTTGTTGTCAAGGGAACGGCCCTCCAGATCGAAGGGATTCAGACCCAGCGGTGTCTCCCCGTCATAGTCCACATGCAGCGAGATTTCAGGATAAAGCTTGCAGAGCTGTCCGAAAGAGTACCCGAACTCCACCACCACCACGATATAGCCCTGCCCGATGAGCTGCTGCACGATATTCAGTGTCAGCACGGACTTGCCGCCGCCGGTGGATGCCACCACGATGCCGTTGCGGGCCGGTATGCGTTTTTTCTTCGCGTCCCAGATATCCTTTTTCAAAGGTATCTGATAAATACGGTCATTGAAATACACCCCTTCCTCATCCGGGGTGAATGTCGTGTAGTTGATGAACAGACAGAGCGCGAGGGAAAGCGGGGTCAGGAACAGGAAACCGCTGTCAAGCCCTTTCTCCTGTCCGGGAACCGAAGCCAGGTATATGTTGGCCAGATGCTCGTAGGACGGTATATAGAATTTGAAGTCCGAGACGGTCAGGTATTCCCGCAGCTTCTTCTCGGCCCGGTCCAGCAGTTCCGGGCTGTCATCCCATATCATGACGGAAAAATTGGCACGGCAGAGGAGCTGCCTCTCCTCCATGATCTCCTTCTGCATGTTCTCGAGCTCGTCCGCCTTCGGCTCCAGCATGGCCCTGTCCCATCCCTTGTTGGTGCGGTAGACCGCCACACGGCGGGAGAACTCTTCATAAAGTTTCTCCGATCCCTCGAAATAGAGGATCTGGTTGACCGCATGGTTGCAGTGCAGGTGCACGCCCAGGCCTTCCAGTTCCGCCATGTACAGGCTGCATCCGGACACGGGCAGTGTGGTGTCCTCCACATCGCTTCTGACGGTGCGGTCAGGCAGATAGTCACCGTCACAGACGGTATAGCAACGCGCTTTCTCCCGGTCGACGGTGATCTCTCCGGAGAAATGGATGTCACGGTCGCAGTCAGCCCGGGGGAAGAAGTTGATGTACCGGATGACATACTCCCTCAGGCCGGCGGCGGCCATCCTTTCCAGACGGGTGTCCCTGATACTGTTTATCACACCAATGGCGGAGTTCACCCCCTCCAGAAATTCGGTGAGTTTCTCCCGGTCGGACACATGCAGCCTCTCCCGGTAGGAGAACGGGTTGGCATTGTACGAGGCTGCCAGGGAGGACAGGCCGGACAGGGTGAATATCAGAAGACAGTCATGTTCCAGATACTCACGGCCGGAGAAATGCCTCTGTTCCGCCTTGTCGATGAAGCTGTCCCCTTCCAGCTCATGAACGTACTCCCTTTTAAGGAACACGTCCTGCTTGTGCACGAAGCTGCCGGAGGGCAGGTGTTTGAACGCCTGGTAGAGACGCGCGTTGCGCTCCTCCAGGTCGGTACGGTGCAGGCTGTAGCATTCCGGATTGTACATGCGGAACGCTACAGACACGCAGCCGTTTCTGGTAAGGATGACACCGTATTCGTCATTGATGACATCCAGTATGGAATATCCTTCGTTTGCCATTTTCTTATTGTTTGTTTTTTTATTTGTTATCCCGTTCAGTTGTTATTTATATCTTTGCAGCAATAAAACATATTGTATCTTTATATCTTTTTAGTTTATGAATGAAATCAGTACAGCCCTTAAAACATTGACTGACAAAATCACTGTAAAGTTGGAAATCGGAGAAAAGCATTTTAATGTTTTTCTATGTATTGCTCTATGCGCACTGGTCATTTATCCGCTCCTGTTCACAGCCGTGGTTCATTTCAGAACACTACCGCTTGGGATACAGTTATTGATTGTGACAGGAATTTCGGTTGCCTATTCAGTAGTCCTCGTTCCGCTTTCCGCATTTTGGGTTTCCAAAGAATGGATCTGCTATGCACCGGTTGGTATCCTTTCCTGTATGTCAGGGATTTACTGGGTATTTGCCTGCCCTCTCTCCGGAGTTGACCCCAACTTTATAATATTTTGGAGAGTTATGATAATACTCCTTCCGCCCATGCTATTGTTGGGTATAGCCATCAACCTGTGGGAACTCCGCCATGTCAAAACCGGTAACAGACAAAGCAACAGTTTAAGGAGGCAACTCTTTATCATCTTCTTTTTTATCATTGTTTTCACCACCTATTTCCTTATTTCCAATTTCTTTAGGAGTGCTGTTTTTACGTATACGTATATTTCTTGAATCTTTTATTTCCTTGGTGATACAATAAAAGACAAAAGACACACAAAAAAAGAATGTCCAGACAAAAGCAAACAGCACTTCGGGACAGTCAGTTATAAGTCTATTCATATTTTCTGTAGTCTATCTGTTTTTTCATTAAAGCATTTCTCACATCACGGTTTGTAACCGTCTTCTCCCAATGCGGCGGCCTGTACTTCTTCCTTGAGGCATTCTTATAGAACTTCCTTGCCAACGACAGACCACATCCGACAAGCAATACGAATATGAAAAGCATTTCACCGCCTGTCGTACCGTCCTCCAGCCAGCTCTTGACGTTCAGCAGGAGTACGGCCACGGCGAATCCGCCGTAACCGAGCAACAGATAGAAGTCGCGTACCAGCAGCCCGTGTATCTTGCACGGGTTCTCGATCCCTTTGCGCACCTTGTACTCCATGGCGGTCAGATTGAGAAGCTGACACCGGCTATCTTGCCCACGCAGAAGCTGATGACGGTCACCGCGATAAGGACATAGCCGACCATGTAGGCGACGTTCATCCATCCCTGTTTCTTGTTGCCCTCGTTGGTCTCGTCATTGATGAGTCTCCAGTTCTTTCCTATGCCTACGGCAAGCGCCATGACCATCACACCGAGGAAAACCGGCAGTGCGATGTCGTTCAGGACGGTGTTGATGTCACTTTTGATGGATTGTGCCCCTGCCGGAAGAACCGCCGCCAGCAGGACGGATAAAGTATAAATTTTCTTTTTCATTGCCTTTCTTGTTCTTTTTCAGTTATTGTTCCTTCATAATTGCCTCCGGGCTGCCAGCCGGTGATGGTGATGTCCTCTATCTCCACCCCGTTTCCGGCGGTTTTCAAAGTGTAGACATATTCCTTTCCGGATCGGAATGCCGTCGCCGGCATGACGAAGTCGTATGGATGTCCGCCGGCCACCAGCGCCACGTGCATGGCCGGACTGTCACCGGGATAGAGCAGCAGGCTTCCTGTCCCGGAGGATATTGTGCCTTTTTCCGGTTTTATCTCCAGTGAGCCCGTCAGAAGACTGTACGAGGCGGAGTAGCTGTAATCCGCCACCCTGACCGCGGTGACGGGGGCGGGCATTCTGAAAGTCACCTTCGAAAGAAGATGATACAGGGTGATGGAGGCGGAGGGTGCGTTCCCGGACACCATGGTCCTCTCTGAATACAGATAGTCTGTCTGGCTCCTTGCGTCCAGGCCCATCTTTCCGCCGCTGCAGGACGGGCTGTAAGGATAATACGCATATATGCCTTTATCCCCGTCCGACAGGGAAATCTCCGCGAATGTCCATTTCCCGGACCGGTTGAGGACTCGGATGTTGTCCGGATACAGGTTTCCGGCCGTATCCGTTACAAACATGCCGAACTCGCTGACGGACATTTCCTGCCCGTCATCGCCACGTGCCGTGCAGGAGCTGATGGACATGACGGCGTCCTGCTCCGGACTGTCGTTAGGGCCGGAGCAACCGCTGAGGGCTGCAACCGGCATTACAAACGTCAGACAAATAATGAGATGATTGAATGGTTTATCCATATTTATAGTTTTTAGTTTATGTCCACCGATACCTTTCTGTCCTGGTATACAGTGATTGACAGTTTCCTTCCGCTTTCGTTCTGGGTCAGCGTAATCGTGCCGCTACGGTCGGAAGTTGTCGGGTTTTCACTGACGGTTGCCGAGTTTGTGCCGGCACTGATCCAGGACACGTTGGCGGAAGCCGACCAGCCGATATTGCTGCGGGAGGTTTCGCTGCCGTTGGTGTATGTGATCTTCTGTGAGGTGACACTGTAGGTGACGGTTCCCCCGGTGGAGACAACGTCATCACCGCTGACGGCTCCGAGCGTGAATATGTACCCGTAGGTGATTACATCCGCGGGCTTTCCATCCTGATGGATTGTCACATGGCCTGATTTTCCTCCGTAACTTGCCGTATAAGTACAATTGCGGGATGAAGTGCTGCCATTGGCCGCCACTGTGACAGTCGTGCCGCTCCGGCTGAAGCCCGACGCGCTTCCTGACCATGAGGCGGATGAGCTCACATCCACACTCCGGTATTCTGTGGTGGTGCCTGTTGTTATGCCGTTCCACTTCGTGTATTTCGGACGGCTTTGTGATGCTGTCGCACTCAGGCGGCTTGTGCCTCCGGATGAGCCGATACCGGACGGGCTGGCGGACACTGACAATGAGCCCGTGGTCCAGTTGCCGTACTCCGTTGTCTGACTGCCGGCGGACTGTCTGACCGTACAGGCGGCCGACCTGCCGTTTGAAGTGGCCGTGACTGTGCAGGACCTTTCAGACGCTGTTGTGTTGTTGCCTGCTGTCAGTGTTGTTCCGGACAGGCTGAATCCGCTGCCGGCTGCCGACAATGACGGTGTGGCCCTGTCTGTTTCCGTACCGCCGGAACCGCCGACACCGTTCCACGTCCATGTGCGGGTACGGGTTGCCGCTGCGCTGATGGAGGATGTGCCTCCGCTTGCGGCTATCGTGGCCGGATTGGCTGACACTGTCACGTTCCAGGCACTCCATGACGCATATTGCCTGTTTCCTGCAGACTGGGTGATCGTACAGCCGGCTGATTTACCGGCATGGGTTGCCGTATATGTTATACTTCGCGTGCTTGTTGAGGTGTTGTTGCCGGCGCTGACTGTTTTTCCGGCCAGGCTGAATCCGGCTGCACTGCCCGAAATGACAGGTGTGGCGGTTTCCGTACCGGTCTTTACCCCATTGGTATATACGTCACGCACAGCCGAGCAGGTCAGCGTTGACGTTCCTCCGGCGGCCGCGATAGTGGTCGGACTGGCGGATATGTTTACTTTCCAATCTCCGTAACCGGTTGTTCCGGCCGGCTGCTTGACTGTACAGGTCGCTGATTTACCGGCATGGGTTGCCGTGACTGTACAGGACCTTTCAGATGTTGTTGTGTTGCTGCCTGCTGTCAGTGTTGTTCCGGACAGGCTGAATCCGCTGCTGGCTGCCGACAATGACGGTGTGGCCCTGTCTGTTTCCGTACCGCCGGAACCGCCGACACCGTTCCACGTCCACGCACGGGTACGGGCTGCATCGGCCGTGATGACGGATGTACCTCCCGTGTTTGCAACCGTTTCCGGATTGGCCGATACGGTTACACTCCAGTCGCTCCAGGATGCGTATTGTTTTGCACCGGCATCCTGTGTTATGGTCAGGCTGTTATCCGATGTTATGCCGTTGTAACTGCCTTTTACGGTAATACTTCTGGCATTTGTCGTAGTATTGTTGACAGCCAGGACCTGATTCCCGGACAGGCTGAATCCCGTCCCGGTTCCACTGAGGGAAACCGTTACATTTTCTTTTTTATCAGGATCCCGGTGGTCGTTATAATAAGTGCTGAGAACGGCTGTGACAGCCTTGTCTCCTCCGGCAGCGGGTATGTTTCCCGCAGTTGTGCTGATTTGCAAGGTCTGCCGCGTGGTAGCGGAGGACTGTTGTACCGGCAGGATGTAAGTCCTTCCGGATTCTGCCTGGGTAAACAGGACCTTGCCGTTTCGGGGAGCGGTATTCAGGTTTTCCGCCACCTTTATTGTTTTGCCCGCCTTGTCCGGGGTTATCCAGACGTCTGTCGTTGAAACCGTGTAATCCAATGGACTCTCAGTGCCGGGCAATGGCTTCCCGTTTATTGAATAATATTTGTTTGAAACCGTTTCGTAGTTATAGATGCCGCCGGAATAGCCGCTGCCGATGGTTTCCGGACTGACGGTAAAGGTATACTGCAGCTCTTTGCCCATGAACGGAATTACGGTAGTATGCCCCGCAAGGAATTCTTTCTTTGCCGTAAGGGTGTAGTCCTTTTTTGTGCCGTCGGCAAATAAAAGGGTAAGGAATGTACCGTCGGCATCCCGGGCCTGCGCCGGAATGACCGCAGTGAATGTGCCGCCGTCATTATACATCCGTATATCCGAGGTGGCTCCAAGGGTATTGGCGGTGCCGGTTCCCAGGTTGATATTGGCTGTAGCCTTGGCCCTTTGGATGGTCACGCCGGAAAGTGCCTCTCCCGCTTCCGGCGTATAAGTGACCTGCAGCCGGGACAGCCGGTGGGAGAAGGCGAGCGTTATGACCTTATCGGTTGTTCCGCTCCTGTTGGCCGCATACATGAAGTCGGAAAGCGTGATGCCTTCCCGCTGGTCCCCCTGTATGCTGAAATCATAATCCAACGGATTGCCCATGTCTTCCCTGTAGGGGTAATAGGCATAATAGTCCGTTTCATAGCCGGCGGCTATTTCGTTGGCGTCCCCGTCCGCCACGAACTGCGAGCCGTTCCAGACGAACCGCTTGTTGTCCGCATAGTTTCCGGACGTTTTCAAGGTTGCAGGCGCTGATGACATGCGTACTGCCGCATAGACGCCGATGGCATCCCCGGTCTCAAACGTTGTCTCGGTTGCCCGTGCTCCCCCTGCGTCAATTTCAAAGGACACGGTATCACGGCTGTGGATTGCGGTGCCTTCCTCATTCTCACAGCCCTGCAGGGACAGGAGGGTTGTCATGGCCAGCCAGGGGAAAAGGCTGTTTAAAATATTCTTCATTTTCATCGTTTTGTCTGATTATGGGGGATTGGCAGCCCCGATATGGTTTGTAACAGGGCGGGAAGAAAGGCTTCCCGCCCCTTAAAGTCAGATTACAGGTACAAGCTGGATTTCACCTTTCACATCGTCTGTCCAGGGTTCGATGGTCACACCGCTGCCATCGGCACCGCCGATGACCAGACCGTTATTCCCCAGTACGATGTCGTAGATATTACGGTAAGAGCGTTCCCATTTCGTTCCGGCCGGGAAGGTGAATTGCAGCTGCTTTCCGTCAATGGTGAACACGGCCTGCATATCCTTGCCCGCTGTCGCATCAACCGGAACGACAATGGATGAAAAGGATACGGCCTTGTCTGTCAGGGTGGCGCCGGCGCTGAATTCCACATTGCCTGCCGTCGTTTTTGTCAGGGAACCTGTTGAAATATCCATAGTGGCACGGGTATACAACGGAGTGGCGGAACCGACATTCTTCAGTATGATCCCGGTAAGGACGCCTTCCTGTCTGTATCCTTCCGTTTTCTTCATGCGGAATACGACCTGTGAAAGGGCATGTTTCATCGTGATGTTCACATTACGGTTCAGGATGCTCGCCTTGGTGTCGCCCTGTCCGTACAGATGGTCCGTCTGGGTGGTGATGTCCACCGGAAGGGCGGAGGGGGTGGTCAGCGTGGCATCATACGGATAATAAGCGAACACCGTCGCCTCGTTCTCATCCAGCAGGATCTCTTCCGAAGTCCATCCGGCAGCTGAATAGGTGAAAGGGGTGTTGGTATAGACGGCATTCTGGTTGTACGGAGTGCCCAAAGTACCGTTGCAGACATAAAGACCCAGCTTGTCACCGGCTTCCCAGGCGGTCTTTTCCGCACGGGAAACAGCGGGAGCACCGATGTTGGCGTTGATTTTCAAGGAGGCACGGACATCCTTGACGGTTCCTTCTTCATTCTCGGAACAGCTGCATGCCAATACGGCAAGACACGCTGCGAACAAAAACATTTTCTTCATTTTGTAAAATTTTAAATTGATGATAAATTGATGATAAAAAAACAGTATTTAATAAGTAACCGTTCCCTGGCCCCATTCCACATTCTGCCAGTCCTCGATGGAAGCGGTGGCGGTATGCAGTGACGGTGATACGCGGACGGTGATGTCCACGCTGATACCGTCAGCGGTGAAGTCCTTGAACACATCACTCAGGTCAAGATCCGCATCCACGGGCATGTCCCCGTCCAGATGAAGACGGATGATATTGCTCACCCCGGTATTGATGCCGAACACCAGCACTTCCTTCCGGAAGAAATTCTCCTTTTCAGGGGAGACGGTGAAAGGCAGGGTGGCGAAACCGCTTCCCTTTTCCCTTGTACGTACATACCGGCTTGTGGTCACGCCGTCAAGTTCGGCGGTGATTCCGGTATATTCCAGGATTCCCGTATTCGTCACCGTGATGTTGAAGACAATCCGCTGCACCATCAGTTTGCTCTCGCAGGTGACGTGCAGGGTGTCGTCAGTCATGACCGTACCGGTCACGGAAGAGGAATACGCATATCCCTGCTCCGCCGTGATCTTTCCCTGTTCCGTCGGAACACGCAGGCGGACGGTGGCGGCGGAGCCCGCATCCTCAAGGATGTTGACATCCTTGTTGCAGGCGAGAAACTCGTAACTCCCGATATGCAAGGTCCCATACGCATCACCGCTTCCATTAAAAGGAATGGAAAGATTGTCATATTCCGCCACGCCGTTACCGGTCAGCGGAAAAACCATCAGGTTCATCTCCGCCTGTTCCGGTGTGCCCATATCGGAAGGGTGACGGAACCCGTTACGGGCGTGCAGGTATCCTTTGTAGATACAATCCTCGGTGAACAGGCCGTCACAAGAGGAAAGTGACAGCAGGGACAGGAATATGCCGGGCAGAATTCTTACTATTTTATTCATATTGCGACAGGTTTAAATTATACGTTGTTATCAGCCGGTTGATTTCCGGATCAAGACGACCGCGATAGGCTTTGGAACCGTCCAGTTCCAGTGAGCGCATGAAGGAGGACACGGCTTTGCCGTCGTCTTTCAGACGGCTGTACAGGATGGACAGCAGGTAGCACACATTGGAACTTTCCGGCAGGGATTCCAATATTCCGGCAGCCCGTGCATCATAGCCCAGTGACATCAGGCAGATGGCCGTGTTGTAGTCGTTATAGTCCGACAGTATCACCAGCGCGTCCTTGTACTGCCTGTCCTCCATCAGGTCGAGACCGTGCATGTAGGCCGAGTCAAGGACGGTGGTGTATTTGAATTCCTCTATCATATCCCGGCGGTGCAGGTAGAATGCGAAGTTCACCGCACGTGCCAGAGGATAATAGTTCTCCCTGATATGCTTGTAGGCATCCGGAAAACGTTTCCGGATCCCGGCCTCCCTTGCGTCCGGATCCTTGACGGAGGACATGATATCCAGAACGGCTGACCTGTCATCCATTTCCGTATCCTGTTGTACCTTGCGGACAAGAAGCTGCCAGTCCTCGCCAATCCACCGGGGACGGATCAGGGTGTCGATACCGGCCCTGTCATCCGTCCTTCCGGACAGGTACTCCTTCAAGGCAACGGCACGCTGTCTGGACAGGATACGGTTCGCGGCCGCGCTGCCTTCCGGGGATGCGGTGGCGGTCATGTCAATGCTGTCCATCACCAACTCACCGGTATAGGTCAGCTTGTTGATCGCTTCCAGAACTTTGTCTATTTCGGAACGGTTGTTCCCGTATTCCTCGTCAAACAGGTATCTGCCTGCCGGATAATTGATATAGGCGGTCGTATTGGCCGTGGCCTTGCGGTATATCTTCTCCTTCCTGTACCGGGGCGCATGGTCCAGGAACTGCACCATACTGCTTATATAATAGGTAATGGTATCCGAGGACGGTAAATTGGCGGAACTGCCATTGACGGCAAGTATCCTTCCGTCTACTGTCAGATCAATACGTTTCGTGTTATCGGTAACATCCATCTCCTGCCGGTAATAATAGCTGAAGGTATTGTTCCTGTTCCTGATGACCGTATCCAGACGGGCGGCCTGGTAAGGGAAACGAACCAGCTCCTCATATTTGCGTGACACCGCGTCACGTTTGCGTTCGTTCTCCGCAATTCGCTTGTAATCGAAGTATCTCTCCGCTATACGCGCCGAATCTTCCGGCGTCACCCTGCGTACCTTCAGAGGGGTGCCTTCCGAGAACATGCGGTAGCGGGACGGAATCAGCGTGGTGTCCAGGTCACGGCGGAGCCAGTAGGCGGGAAGTACGGACAGGATGGTGTTGTGGCCGGCGATGGCCATGCGGTTCCGTTCCATCTTCGCGTTGAAGTGCTGGTAACGGCGGTTCCATCTCTCAGTCCAGTCAATCCATTCCTCGCGGGCGATATAGTCATGCTTCCATGCCTGGTAGAACTCCTCCTCCAGCTCGGCCATGGCACGGCGGTAGCCTTTCATGTCGAACATCTCTTTCAGATAGGCGGAATCCGGGATGATGCTGTTTATGAAGGCCTGGTACTGCGCGTATCCTTTTTTCTGCCGCTTGACGAAGTCGGCGCCGGATAGGAAGATCCTCTCCAGTTCTATGCGTCTGCCACGCTTGTAGGCCACAGGGGTCAGCTGTACCTGCCATTTGTCATCTATCAGCCTGCCCGGAACGGTCACGACAAAATCCAGATTCACTTTCCCGGCACGCTCGGGGATGTTCCTGTTACGCGCGACAATGGTCACCTCGTCCAGCTGCAACACGGTCATCTCTTCACCCGTAACGCTGTCACGTTCGGCCATGGTGACAATATGTTCCACTCCCGAACTGTCCTTCCAGGTGATTTTTTCGGGAACGGAATAGCATGTCGTGTCCGGTGCAGGCCGCTTGCCGGCCTGTGAGAGACCGACCTTGCTGATGCTCCTTTCCATCTTGTGGGACAGGGAACAGGATAAGGACAGCAGTGGAAGTAAAAGGATTACAGGTATGTTTCTTTTTTTCATAGGACCGTACATTTAGAAAAGATATATCATGTTCAACGCCACACGTGAAGGTATCAGATACCATCCGTGTTTTCTGCCCAGGAAGGCGCCGCATTCCCGGCAACGGTATTCGTTGTACCTCGCCCAGACCGCGGCGCCGCCGAGTTCCCATTCTATGTTCCATGTTTTTGACAGGGGGTAGGCCTTGCCGATGGAGAGGCCGATGCCGTAGCCTTCTCCCTCATAACGTTTCTTGTTCCATATCCTGCCGATCGAATAGCCGCTTGCCAGGGTGTTCATCCCGACAAAAAAATTGGAGTAGGACTCCACGAACCAGTAGCGCACGCCCGGCATGACAGTCAGGTTGCGGAACTGGCGGTTGTCCTTAAAGACGAAAGGATTGTACTGGACCGGTAGATGAAGCGACCATCGGCGGTTCAGTGTCATGGACCCCTCCAGGTTGATGTTGCCCGTTGCCAGCCCTATCAGGTTGGTACGTGCGGAATAGAACTGGGCCGGGGATGCCAGGCAGACGCCCAACAATATCCCCAGAAAAAAGAATTTCTTTCTCATCTGTTTTCTCCTTCCTGATTGGACGGCCGGGAATTCAGCACGGTGATGTCCCATGCCGTCAGCGTGTTGAAGTAACGGCCGTCCCATTCACGGGCGGAAATGTCAAATTTGACACTGACCTCCATACCCTCCTCCATGGGAAAACGGTCCATGTTGTCATTCATCACTTGCAGGCAGATCCTCTTCGGATACTGGTCTTGCGTTTCTATCACAAACTCACGGGACTTCCACGGAGTGCCCGATGTCTTTCCGACTCCTTCCTTAACCGGAAAGAGGGTAAGTACTTTTCCTTTTATCTCCATATTTTTTTCGTTTATGTGTTTTTAATCAAGTGAACGGGGATGAACCGCAACCATCCTTTTCACGATCTGCTAAAACCATTCGGCATCCGGATCGACCTCCACGGAAAGCCGGTCCATGATCCATGTGATCAGTCTGTTGACAAAGCCCATGTTTTTATCCTTTTAAAAAAGAGTATTATCCTTCAATTGCCTGCTCAGACTTATATGGCGGCCGTCATCAACTCCGGTCATATAAGCCTTGTGGTTCGTCTTATGCCTGTTCGCCACAGGCTTTCTTCTGACAAGCCTGAACCTGCCCATATAGTCGTCTATCAGTTTTTGGTGACAGATCATGAGGCCGGTTTCCTGCGGCGTCTGCCCGGACTTCTCCAGCTGCATGCGTAAACCGGGTATGCAGCCTTCCAGATAAGACCGGATATAGTCCTTCTTACCTTTGGCGGTTCTCCAGTAACCGCGTCTGCCTTGCGCATACCCGGAATACTTCTCTTCGGACAGACGTCTGAAGGTTTTACGCAGGTAGTCAAAGAGCGCAATGACAGTTGCCGCATTTTCCTCTGTCCCGATTACCACCATATGGGTTGTGCCCGCGTAGAGCAGCATCTTGCAGTAATTGTATTCACATAAGACCCTCATCAGGTCCCGTTTCCAGATATTGCCGGCTGCATCCTTGTAGCTGATTCTGTCAGATTCGCAGGCTGTCAGCCGGTTTTGTGGATTCTCACCGGCAAGATCAAGCAGGGAGAGGTTGTATTCCATAAGCAGGCGGTGTATCGCCGCTGCCGCCGCATGAGCTTCACCTTCAGATCCGATCTGTGTGGCGGATTCTTTGAGCCGGATAAGCTTGCGGATTCTTTCCGTTATCTTTTCTGATACTTCTTTCATATTGTTTGCTGTATTACATCTCATTTCCTGCAGTCATTGCTTTTTTTTTACAGGCTTGCAGGAACTCGTTGAAATCGTTATGCCGGGGATACAGCCGGACGGACTCATTGACCAGTACCGTATCCTTCCCAAGATTCCCCTCCAGTTTCTCCAGGGCGTCCATGCCTGCTTTGTCGTTGTCCAGAAAGGCATGTACCAGCCGGTGCCGGGAAAGGAACTCTCCGGACCTGCCGGCCATGGCCGTGGAGTTCAGGATGCAGAAATTCATTGGCGGCAGTCCGGGATGTTCCCTGGCATACTGGAGATAGCTGAGAAAATCCATGAATCCCTCGAAAACGGCACAACGGTCGCCTCCATTGTCAAGACAGGTGACGGCTTTTACTCCGGCACATCCCTTGAATATCGGATTCCTGAGCTCCATGCCTCCCTTGTCATTGGGGAAAGCTACGGCGAAACAGCGTCTGTCCTTCCTTCCGCTGAAATGGTAGTATGCTTCCTTGCAATATGCCTTTGCAATGTCCGCATCAATTCCACGCCGGCCCATGTATTCCAGAAGCATCCTGTTGGTCAGGGGATTGATATTGTCAACAGTCAGTCTGGGGCTAGTGCCGGCATCCCCGGCGGAAGTCGGAACAGGGAGGGGGTCGGACGGGGCGGACAGGTCACTTTTTTCAATCCGCCGCATGGCGGAGTGAAAATCGCACCGTTGCAGACGCATGACCAGGTCAGCCACACCTCCCGAGCTGTCCTCACCGAAATCCTTCCATTTGTTCGTGTGCAGGTTCACCATGAAGCTGGGGGTCTCCTCATTTCTGAAAGGGGAGCTGTACATGAGATAGCCGTGGTAGGACCTGACCGGTTCATGACCGTATTTTTCCAGTATCTCCCGCAAGGGGATCGCATTGGCTTCCTGTGATTTCATAATCTTTCGTTTTTTTTAAGTTCCTGCCGCACCGGCTTCACAGCGGGACGGCAGGATGGAATGTTCTTTCGCATACTAACTAATGTCAAAATATCATGCGGTCCGGACGGACGTCAGCCTGCTCCTGAGAAAACATAGCGGGCTCCTGATGCGCCCGTTGCTGCGCTCGATTTCCTTCAGGGCGGCTTCCAGCACACGGGGGGAGTCCGCGGACAGATGCAGGATCTCATGCTGCTGTGCCGGAGAAATGCCTAGACGCTCAAGGGCGGCACGGAAACCGTCCTGCCTCTTTTCTCCTGAACATTCAGCGTTGTACTTGCGGATATAGTTCTCTATCAGCGGAGTGAGGCAGCCGCCCACACTGTAACGGTAGTCACCGTTACGGATGCTGTCCTTGACGGCGGCTATGGCGTACTCCAGGGGCATGGCCGGATAACGGGCTTTCAGAATGCACGCCCAGCGGATCTGGTCATCCTTCAGGTTCAGGTATTCCAGATCGGATTTTAAAGTCCGGATGGAATTGTCCTCCTCATCCGTCTTTTCCTGAACGGATGTAAAGGAGCTTGAGGATGATATGTTTTCTTTTCTTTCCTTTATATTGTAAGCTTCCGGAATATTCACGGATTCTTCCGGAATAAATCCGGTTTTTTCCGGAAGAATTCCCTCTTTCAAAGGAACGGGCGCTTCTGAAGGTTCCGTGAAGGGAACAGAGGTGACTGCCACAGATCCACAGATCGGAACGGACGCCGCTTCCACAGGGAGCTGTGCCCGGGAAACCGGGAAGGAGGATTTTTCTTCGGAAAGAAGATTTATTTCTTCCGGAATGACTGTCTTGCGCTTGGCCGCGTGACACATGGACACATATCGGATCTGGATGGAGTGCCCTGTCAGAATGCCGTACTGTTTCCAGATTCCGGCATTGAACAGCCCCGTTTCCGTACAATAGTTGATGATCCGGAGAACCTCCTCTTCCCTCATGTTCCAGTATTCCGCACAATCGAACAGCTCGTCCTGTGTGAAACGGATATAACAGCCTTCCACACGGTAGATCTCATTCAGGACATACTGGTATATCGCATAACCGGCACAGCTGTGTTCCTTTCTCAGCTTGCGGATCTTGATGTCACGGAACCGGTCCGTTTCGGCCCTGTAGTACTCAAAGCCTTTTCTGGCAATTCTTCCCATAATTATACGTTTTAAGAATTTTTTTTCAGTGTGAAACAAACAGGATTCGAACCTGTATCACCAGCCTGCATACAATGCGGTGACTTGCCTGTTAGTCCATTGTTCCGTTCCGTTACGATTCTGATAAATATCTCATTAAACTATCCTTATCTCTAAAAAGTCTTTTTCCCCATTGTGGATAATTGTTTCTGGGCACACTTAGTCCATCTGACAGCTTATAAACCATAAGAAAACTATCATCAGTATAGGATATTTCGATAATTATTTTGCTTATACTTGTATGGATAATGTTATCCCCGCTCAGATAGCATACGCTATCTCCTACGTTAAATTCAGTATCTATATTCATACCTATATCGTTTTAAATATTAATCTTTTTCGATGAAAGTGTTAGTAGTATTCAACACTCCGGCTGAATCCCGATTTTTACCATCACGCACAAAAAAACTATCGCTTAACAGCCTTTCATAATCGATTTTATTCATAAGAATAACACTCGCATTGCCATCTATATACAGTTTGCATTGCATGAATTGAGTTCCTTTTACTTCCTCAATTACATCTATTTGCATTGTTCTTTTTTTACTCATATCTATATCGTTATTAGTTATTGAGCAAAACTTCTTTTTTACTCTGTTTATAGTCATACCCAGTTCTTTCTGTTGAAAATCAAAAATGGCTTTTTGCATCTCTTCATCATTTTTAGGCTCATGAGTATATCTCTCATGGCAATAACAGTAGTTGCTTCCGTAAGCACATGTACAAAACATCTTATTCAGCTCCTCTCCAACTTCCCATCTGGCATTATCGTTAGGTATTCTTCCCTCCTGTAACCATTGCCACTGGGTTTTCATTTTCTCTCGGTATGCAGCATTTCTTATTCTTTTCTCTTTCCGTTTCTTGGCTACATCCCGGTACTCCTTCCTTTTGGCCAAAAGGATGGCTTTGGCAGTGTCCTTATCTTCATGGACCTCACTGTCTTTGAAATAGACAGCTTTGGCAGAGTAAAAGCTGTTAGTCCATTGTTTTGTACCTTTGGCCTCCTCATTGGGGATAAAACCCTTTTTAGCCCATTGCAGGGCCGTTAATATTTCCATATTGCTCCCTTTCTATTATATATTATTTAAGTTCGAAGATTCTGTTGATGGTGTCAGCTAATTTATCATTGATGATTTTCGAGTTCCAACTGTCAAATTCAAGAATAATACCAACTTGTCTGGAACCGCCGGAGTCTGTATAAGACCTGCCCATTGTGATATTTACAGGCAGGTTCTCCTCTTTGGCTACCTCTATAAAAGCGTTTGCCAGTTTTTTTAACATTTCACATCTTATCAACATAGTATTTTCGGATTAGTGATTATGAATTGACAGCCATGAAGAAACCGGCATTATTATACTGTTGCCTGATTTCTGCGGATGTAAGAATATGATACTTGGTATACAACTCAGCATTGAACAAGTCAACCTGAATACAATACTCCACGATTTTCTCCACTTCTTCCGGAGAGAGTGCCCAATAGTCCGCTACTCTGCAAAGCATATTCTTACACCAATACAATGAATGGTTTCCTGTACGGAATATCTCATTTTCTATATAATCATAAACCGCATATCCATTACATCCATATACAGTTTTCAGATCACTGACTTTGGTTTCATGCAACTGTGATGTCCTTTTATAACAAGGCAGGAATGGAATAATCTTATTGTCTGAAATAACGGATTTCATAATGTCTTTTATTTAAATTTCGGTAATAAGGATGCAGTTCAGATTCTTATTGAATTCTGAACAAAAGATTGTTGCTGCAAAAAATTATACTCTTGCAGGTATATCGTATCTTTTACGTATTTTTTTTACGTAATTGAAAACAGTCTTTTCACAGACTTTTGGAAAAGAGGGATTATTCTCCTTTAGATATTCATGAATCTGGGTGGAAGAATAATAAGGACAGGTTATCAGCAAATGCTTAACTGACTCCTCATAAGGATCGAGACGGCAGGAATAAGAAGGGCGCGGACGATTGCCATGTTGAAGAAGCTCATCAACATTTAATCGGGAAAGCCGCATGACTCTGCCGGGAGGAAGTTGCAGCTTCTTTGCTATTTGAGAACGGCTCAAGCCAAGAAGTCGAAGTTCGGCAATGTTATGCCAGTCGTGGTAGTCTTCTGTAATCTTTTTTGCATCCATTTTCTACATAAATATAGTTTTCGTAAAGTGAAATATTTAATGTTACGAAAAAGTGATGCGGCAAAGTTACGAGTTACATGAAAGGCGTGCCCGTGCCGGGGTCGGAAGAACTGACCGCACTCAAGGAGATGGCGGCGAACATGGGTTCGACGATGGGCAACAGCATCAACATCTCCACCGATGCCGGTGCGCAACTGGCTTCGGACTTGGGGCGTGGCGTGATACAGGGGGCTTCGCAATACCTCTCCACGAAGTTCAGGACTGCCAAAGCCACACTGAAAGCCGGTTACGAGGTGCTGCTCGTATCGAAGGAATAAACCTTGTACAAATTATTTATAAACGAATGATTAAAAAACAACAAGCAATGAAAAAAGTGATTCTGATGATGGCGTTTGCCATCGGCATGACCGGTGCGTATGCGCAAAAGACGGTCAGGGTTGAGAAAGTGAAGACTGGTACGGAACAAGCTGGAAACGGCGAGGCGGAAGCGGCATCGCCGGAGGACGAAACCGGGAAAAGCCCCTCTACCGGCGATCTGTTCAACGGGCTGACACGCCCGGTGACATTCGACCGCATGATACCTCCCTATGCGCTGGAGGTGACCTTCAACAAGACAGTCCACATCATTTTCCCCGCCACAATCAAATATGTGGACTTGGGTTCGGCGGACATCCTCGCCGGCAAAGCCGACGGCTCGGAAAACGTGCTGCGGGTGAAAGCCGCCTTGCGTGACTTCTCCCGTGAAACCAATCTGGCGGTCATTACCGATGACGGCAGCTATTATACGTTCAACGTGAAGTACGCCGACGAGCCGACCAAGCTGAACATCGAGATGAAGGACTTCCTGCACGACGGCGAGGCGGTGAACCGTCCGAACAATGCACAGGAAATCTATCTCAGCGAGCTGGGAAGCGAGTCGCCCCTGCTGGTCAGGCTGATTATGAAGTCCGTGTATGAGAACAACAGGCGGCTGGTGAAGCATGTCGGCTGCAAGCGTTTCGGCATCCAGTATATCCTCAAGGGGATTTATACGCACAACGGGCTGCTCTATTTCCATACGGAACTGAAGAACTCCTCCCACGTGCCTTTCAATGTCGATTTCATCACCTTCAAGGTGGTGGACAAGAAAGTGGCGAAACGTACCGCCATTCAGGAGCAGGTAATCGTGCCCCTGCGTGCCTACAATTATGTGACGGCGGTAAACGGGAAGAGCCGGGAACGCACGGTATTCACGCTGCCCAAGTTCACGTTGCCGGACGACAAGCAGCTCATAGTGGAAATGAACGAGCAGAACGGCGGGCGACACCAGCAGTTCACCGTCACGAACGCCGAGCTGATCCGTGCAAGGGTAATCAACGAACTGAAGGTGAAGTGAGATGAAAAGGCTGTATTTTGTTTTGGTTATGGCGGTGTGCCTTGTCCTTGTGGGCGAGGCGCACGCCCAACGCTGCCTTCCGGGAATGAAAGGCTTGCGCATGAGTGCCGGCATGACGGACGGTTTCCACTCAGCCGCCACACGGAACGAGTTGGGGTATCACTTCGGCTTGTCGATGGACAGGTACGCCAAGAGTTGCAACAAATGGGTGTTCGGTGCGGAGTACCTGCAAAAGTACCACCCCTACAAGGACATACGCATCCCCGTGTCACAGTTCACGGCGGAAGGCGGCTATTACTACAACTTCCTTTCGGATGCGAACAGGATATTCCTCTGTTACGTGGGCGGCTCGGCTCTCGCCGGATATGAGACGGTGAACTGGGGCGAAAAAACGCTTTTCGACGGCTCCCGGTTGAGGGCGGAGGATGCGTTCGTGTACGGGGGTGCGGTATCGCTGGAGATAGAGACGTACCTGACCGACCGGCTGGTGTTCCTGCTCCACGTGCGTGAGCGTTGCCTCTGGGGGAACGACACGGGAAACTTCCATTTCCAGTTCGGGGCTGGAGTAAAATTCGTAATCGATTAGCTCATGGTTCTTCTGGAATTGTTTTCGGGTATCGGCGGCTTCAGTAAAGGGTTGCAGACTGCCGGGTACTCCTTTGAGAAAGTGTATTTCTCCGAGATAGAAAAACATGCAACCGCTAACTTCAAATATAATTTTCCTTATGCGGAACATATCGGATCAGTCACGGAAATCGGAACGGCAGCTATCGGGCGACCCGACATCATCACTTTCGGAAGTCCTTGCCAGAATTTCAGCGCAGTGGGCGACGGAAGTGGATTGCAGGGTACGGCAAGCTCCCTTGTCTGGTATGCTGTCGAAGCCGTGCGGAGATTCAGACCTGACGTTTTTATCTGGGAAAACGTTAAAGGAGTCCTCTTCGCAAAGCATCGCACAGACTTTTGGAGCATTATCCAAGCGTTTGCCGACATTGGCGGTTATCGACTCGAATGGCAATTGCTTAATACGGCATGGTTTTTACCCCAGAACAGGGAGAGGCTCTACCTTGTCGGACGTGTTGCAGACAGATGTGCCGGAGATGTATTTCCTCTCCCTGCGGCGGGTGTCGGGGATTGTCCGTGCGGGAAAGACACGGTTCATCCCCGTACCTGCGGTACGATAACCCGCAACTACTACAAGCAGCCGAATCTGGGGAACTATCTCCTGTACCCGAAGCCGGAAGGGGCTTCGGGTAGCGGGCAGATCCCCCGAATCCGTATGCTGACGGAAGTGGAGTGCGAACGCTTGCAGGGTTTTCCCGATGATTTCACGAAATACGGGGTTTATGGCAATGAGGTGAAGCCCATCTCTCGTGCCAACAGGTATGCGATGCTCGGCAACGCCGTAAGCGTGCCGGTGGTGCGTGCCGTAGCTTCACGCATCAGGGAAAATACGATTTTAAACAAATGATTAATTACCGATTTATGAGAAAGATGACAGAAACTATTTTCGTTGCGGCATTCCTGCTGATCGGCGTGGTATGCGTGACCGCCTGTTCTGACAGGCTGGACGTTCAACAGGTGTATGAGTTTGATTTGGCGACCTTGCCGGTACAGACGACCGTGGTAAAGGGCGGTGAAGCCGAGATACGCTGCAAGCTGGTCAGAAGCGGCGAATACAGTGAAACACAGTACTTCATCCGTTATTTCCAGCCCACCGGCAAGGGCGAGCTGCGCATGGAGGACGGTACGGTGCTCGTGCCGAACGACCTCTATCCGCTGGAGGGGGAAACGTTCAGGCTATACTACAAATCGCTTGACGAGGGGCAGCAGAAAATCGACATCTACGTGCTGGACTCCTTTGGGCAGCTGGTACAGAAAACCTTCACGTTCAATTCAGAAACAGAAGACAAGGAGGACAGCGAATGATTTATGCCGGATATTCCCCCAAGAAAAGCAGCGACGAGCAGTACACGCCGGCTTATGCGGTGGCTCCCATCGTGAAGTATATTCCCAAGAACAAGACGGTCTGGTGTCCGTTCGACACGGAACACAGCGAGTTCGTGCTTGCGCTGCGTGATGCCGGCATCAGGGTGGTTCATTCCCATATCCTTACCGGAGAGGACTTTTTCACCTACGAGCCGGAGAAATGGGACATAATTGTCAGCAATCCCCCTTTCAGCATCAAGCAGAAGGTCGTGGAACGCTGCCTTGCGCTGGGCAAGCCGTTCGCCTTGCTGCTGTCCAACCTGTGGATCAACAGCAGCGCACCGGCACGGCTCTTTGCAGAAAAGGAGATGCAGATGCTCCTGTTCGACAAACGCATCCAGTTCACCGAGAAGAACGCCGCCTATTTCGGTTCGAGCTATTTCTGCCACAAGGTGCTGCCCCGTCAGATCGTGTTCGAGAATCTGGAAAGGTCACGGTTCGAGAGAAGCCGCATGAGCGGGGATATGGAAAGAATGACCGAAGTGCTATTGAAACACAGGACATGAACAAGGAACAGAAATACACCGGCTAAAGGTTATGCGGAATTTCCCGAAAGGAAAGCATCAGGCTATGATTCAAATGAGGACTCTCCTTGCCCAACACAGGCAAGGAGAGTCCTTGTGCTATTGATTCATTCCACCGGTTTTCCGGCTTAACCACTTGTCACGTTCATGCCTGCACGCTTCCAGCGTGGGCTTCACGCAAGAAAAAAGCCCGTTGTCTGCCATGTCCCTGTAATCATAGTGGTAGAACGTGCGTCTTTTCCGTCCTATGGTCATTTGGAATTTTTCATAGTTCTCACCTGCCTTGCAGGTTGAAACTCCGTTCTTGTTCATCTTTGTCGTCATAATTTATGGATTTTATAATTGGTGAATATCAAAACAGGCTTAACTGTCGGGGCTGGATGTATTGCCGTTTGAGTTCCAGCAGTCTGCTTTTCAACCTGCCGATAACTTTCGGGTTGTAACTGCTTCTGTCGGAAACAGACCGATGTTCCGCTTGGAGGTATTGCTGTTCCAACAGGCTGATTCCTTTCCGGACGGCTTCCTTATAACCTCTTACCGGCTCATCCCATACGGAAGGGTGGCTTCCGCCTCCGGCTGTACCGGTACACCAGTCGATGGTTACCGCATACGTCCCGTCTATGGATTGCCCGATATGTATCGTGTTGGAGGTGTCCAGCCTGATTTCCTCCACAATCGGCAACATGCCGTTTATCCAGCCGTATTCGTTGAACTGTTTGCCTACATAGCCGAAAATCAGACCTCTTTCATACGTGCGTACGTTAAGTATGATTTGGCGTACACTCTTGCCGAAACTCTCAAAATAGGCGATTTGTTCCGTATCATTACGGCGTACAGCCAACAGGTAACGGAGAACGGCGTTGCGTTCCACTCTGCAAGGTTTGTATTCTACAATTTCCTGTAACTTCTCTTCCCGTGTCATTTGGGATATTGTTTTCATACCATTATATATTAAAGGATTAAAATTCTGCAATGAATAGCCGGCTTTGGATGAACTGCACGCTCCCTTTGGAAACGAGCTGATTGCACCAGAAATGGTGTGATCCGTAGCCGTAAGTGAAATACTCGTCCAGTTCGGTCGTTTCCCGAAGTTTGCCGATGGATTGGCGGAGTTCTTCTTCCGTCCGGCAAAAGACAAGAGTGTTTACCAGCCGGATAAGGAGTGCAGGGATTTTTTCATCCCATGCACAGATTACTGATTCAAATGTTACGTTCATATTCGATTGATTTATTCATCAGATTGTTGTTTTTAAAATCTCTCTCCAGTATATCGGCTCCACCTCGCTGAGCAGGAAGTCGATAAAATCCTTTCTTGCCTCCTTGCACAGCTCCCGGTAGAGTTTTTCAAACGTGGTGATATTGTCATTCAGGTAGGTTTCCACCATGTACTCGAAAATGTTGCTTACCTTGTAATACCTGCACTGTTGTGCGACTGTCTTGCCATACCGTTTCATAAGAATTCATTTATAAAGGTTTATAACTGTTCTGTTCATCATCCGTGCGTTTCCTACGGTGTAATAAGTGCCGCCATAGGGTTGCTTGTCCCAATAGGCTAATACGATTTCGGAATTGTCAATCAGGTAGTCATTCCTTCGGTGGAAGCAGTCTTTGCAGTAGTCTTCCCGAAGAATGACCTTCTCATCGGCTGTTTTCATTATCCGGTCGTACAAGGACTTGTTTTCCTGCCGGTATCTGTTGGCTTGCCGACGGAAAGGCACGACGGCAATCAGGCGGATGTCCGTGTATTCCGTTTTAAGGCTGGCTACCGCTTGGGCTGCAAGTAAATCGAAGCCTTCCGCCATTCCGCTTAGAAAGTTGCGATAGCCCAGACTGTACAATCTTCTCACTTGTGAAACAATGTCCAGATAAAAATATAGCATACTGGTTTGACGGATGCGCTCCGGGCGGTGTCCGGTGAACGCTACTGATTTTGTAATGTCTATCATCATAATTGTATAAGTTAAAGTGTTAATAGCCAAATGACAATCCCGATTACGGCAGCAAAGGAAAGAATGGAAACCAGACAGCCCCATACGAAACGGATAATGTCTGTTATCAGTTTTTTTATGAGCCACAAACCGACAAACCACGCTAAAAGATTGCCACCGTACAGACTCCAGCAGAAAATCGAAAGGACGAGCCGAACCGACCAGCCCAACCATTTATGCAGCGGCAGATTGTTTCTGACCTTATTTCCGTTATGTATTTCTCTTGCTGTTTTCATAATCACGACATTTTTTTTATGCATCAGCGAGTTGATCCGACTTATTTCATGTGCGTCAAAAGGTAGGGCTTTAGGGAAAACAAGGTTTTTGGGAAAAATACCTCGTGGCATCCATGACACAGGGAAGATTTTTATCAAAACCGGTACGGCTCGACCTTGTTTTCCCGTACAAAGCCCGAAGTACCTTTGCACTTGAATAAGTTGGTTCAATTCGTTTCGTTGCGTCAATGGTGGAGTGATGGCGGCTGAAAACAGCGGGAGAAATACCCCGAAGGAAAGTCGGACAAAAACGTTGCCCGACTCGTTGATCCCCATGATTTACAAATCCCTTGTATCGGGATGCGGTTTAATACGAAAAAATTCCTACCTTTGTGTTGGCAGTGCAAATAGCACTGTGTAATGTAGTTCGTTTACCTACACTCAGAAATCGCCAGTTTCAAAAATACAGGGGTAAATGAACCGGGTAGGTTATACCTTGACGTAACCTGCCGGTTCACTCTGTGTTAAGCGTTTGGCGATGCTTTGAGTGTAGTGGGCGGCAGCGTTACGTCAATTTACTATAAAACTCAACGACTATGGAGTTACACCCAACCTCCCTGAAAGGAATCGTCCGTTCTTCAGAAGATGAACTTTTCTATTTGCTGCCCATTCAGGGCTTATCCTCACTGCAAGAATTGAAAGGACACCTGATCTGTGCCATTGACGTATTGAGCCGGCAGGACAAGTGCGGTGCGGAACAACGGATAGACGCTATCCGTACCTTGAACGGTTTCGTGGCCGCACTGAGCGTACACGACAATGACCATTACGATGCGTTGGATATTGCCTTTGGAAATACGGAAAACTAATCCGGGCGGGTAAATTATGCGAAAATCCCTTTCCTACTTCAAGAGCCGGAAAAAGAAAGGTGCTTGGCGGCTGATGTGCGACCGCCGGTCACGCTTGCCGTCAAGCCATGCTTCTGCGGCTCTGCATAGGCAGAAGGTATGTTCCGGTTCTGGAAGAACGGGGATATTCCTTCTGCCGGAAAAACAGGGGATTTTCTCTGCTATAGGGATCGGGGGTTACCAAGTATGTTTTCCGTCACATCTCTACAAATTTGGCAATATCCGTATGTTTTTATTCGGTTTTTCGTACCTTTGGAAATACATTAAACAACAAAGGCAATAAATGATAATGAGCGCACCGGGTATATATTATCATGTTGGAAAATACTTAGTTTGGATTTGGCATAATCATACACAGAAAAAACAGATAAAATATGAGGATATTATATTTCAATATCCAATAAAACTGTTTTGGATAGTTGGCATTATTGCAGGAATATTATTTATCATAATTGGATATATATTATTTAGACTGATAAAAGACCTTTGAAAACAACGGAGAATATTCCTAAAGCGAATTATAAGATATATTTTCAAAAAGCGATAATAATGATGGATATTGTAGGATTGGAATGTTTAGGCAAATATATTATTTGGCTATGGAGCAAATATGTAAAACGGAAACATATACCTTATATGGAGCTTGAGTTTCATTATCCCGACTATCTCTTTATAGCACTGGGAAGTATTGTAGTTGTCATTTTTTTAGTCATAGCAATTGTTTATTTTTCAATTAAGTAAGGAAAATGAAATGGCTAATATCATAACATTAGAACGGATAGGGAAATTCATCGTCTGGTTTTGGAATAAGTATATAAAGAAAACATATATACCTTACATCGACCTTGAATTTCATTACTCAAATGTTCTCTTTATAGCAATCGGGAGCATTGTGGCTATTGTGGTACTCGGAATAGCGGTCGCTTATGTTACTATAAAGAGATAAGGAAGATAAGTTTGCTTTTTTAGCAACGAATCATTATGATGGATTTCCATCCGGGTTTTCCTCTGCACGAAGTTTCCGGCGTTCGTCTTTAGCCTGTTTCTTCGCTTTGGCTTTCAGTTCCTCGTCTTTAAGGATTTGCTTTAGCGGTCTTACCGTATTATCGGGGCGTTTTTTTCTGAAACGCTTGAAGTAGATTTCTTCGATAAATTCAGGCAGGGGTGATTTCCATGCCTCCTGCTTGTGGTTGTCTATCTTGCCGAGCTTGTCGGGGTTGAGTCCGAGTTCACGTGCCATCTGCACGTGGGTGTCCGATAGCCGGTGTTTCCTTTGGGCGGCTATCCACTTTTCTATCTGGGATTTCTTTATTGCCATATTTATTTGTTTTCTGTTTTGACGGTTTTACCTAAGAACAGCCCGGTGACGGACTTTGCGCCGAGCCGTATCAGCTCACGTTTCATCTGGGTGAAGTTCTCGCCGGTGGACACGATGTCGTCCACGAGAAATACATCCCGGTCTTTGAAATAGACCGGGTGGAATATGAGGTTGGAGAGCTTGTCCTGCCCGTGCGTACCTTTCATCTGCTCACGGTCTTCGCTTATCCATGTGGCACGGAAACCGTCGGCGATTTTCAGGCGGCGGGCAAGCAGGCTGCAAAACCGGGCGAAACGTGCGGCATGACGCTCACGGGTTGCCGCCGGTATGGGGATGAGCACGGCATTGGCGGCTTTTTCCCGGAAAAAGGGCATACGGGATATGCAGAGGGAGAATATCTTGGCGACAAGGGCGGCTTGCTGACCGTCCTTGAAACGGAACACCAAGTTGCTGGTCTTGCGGTCTGCGACCGGCATGTCCTTGCAGCGTGTAGGATAATAGTCGTGAATGTAGAAACACAAGGCTCCGTCAATGCGCAGCTTGCCTTTGAAGTGGGTGTTGTAGGGGAAGAACCGGCGCACGAAATCGCTCTCGAAAGTGAAACGGAGTATGTCACGCCACAGGGAGAGCGTGGCTTCGTCCGGCACACGGTAGAGTTCACCCTCAATACTCTCTTTGTCCGCCAGACCGATGCCGATGGTCAGACGGTCGTTGAAAGCGTCTTTCGACACGATGTACCAATCGAAAGAGTGGCAGATGTTCACGATGTCGCAGTCTTTCGCACAGAGGAAATAAAAGGTGTTGTCTGGCTTCTGTACGATAAGGAACTCTCCGGGCATATCGGAGAGCCGGAAATAGTTGCCGACACGGGCTTCTTCTACTTCGCTGAAAGGTACGGATATGGCGAGGTTTTCTATCATCGGGCTGTCATTTGCCGTAAAGATAGGGATTTTAGGGCGAAAAAAAGCCTTGTCCGTCGTTTTTTCGGACAAGGCTCTGCCGGTTAGTTATAGGAAATGGTCGTTTGGTTGCTGCCGGGATTGAATACGACAAACACTTCGGGCTGTTTGTCCTTCAGCCGCTTGTACTCGCACAGGGAGTTGAGCACCCATTCACGGAACAGTTTCGTGCAGTAGGTATTGATGCGGAAGCTGAGGAATATGATAGCCTCCAGATTGTAATAGGTGACGAGGTATTTGTCCTGTTTCTCGGTTACGGTGGCATCGCCGTCATAGAGCAACCGGGACTTGAATATGGCACGCATGTTGGCATCTATCGTCTGCACGAACACTCCGAACAGGTGGGCAAGCTCGTGCTTGGTCATCCACACGTTGCCGTTCTCTATCTTTACACTGACCGTCGGCTGCGCATTGGCATCTTCCAGACCGGTAATCGTTATATTTCCTCTGTGTAACATAATGATTTGGTTTTAAATTGGTGATACAATATATTGATTTATTTGTTGGCAGCGATGTATTTCGCTGCTATTTTTTCCAATGATAAACAATTTTCAGAAATCTTACCCATTTCCCGTTTGATAATACTATCTGTCACGTAGGCGTGACGGTTACGAAGATCAAAACGTCCCAACATCTTACAAACCGCACCTGAAGAAAGACCGTTGCCGGCAGCTATCGTTTCTTTAAATGTATGTATTGCCAGATACATGGTCATGTTCTTTCTTATATCGCACATTTCTCCTATTTCTTTCAGATAGACATTCAGCCTCTGGTTGCTGGGAACCGGTAATATATGCTCTGTTTCCTTGAAACGTAGCTTGTATTTTTCAAGTATCATTTGCGGTATGGCAAGCAGAGGGATATGTATGGGAGCTTCCGTCAAGGCTCTTTCCATTACAACCCATTGGAGTCCGTATTTCGTGCGCAGGTGTTGCTTGCGGATTTCCTTCAGGTTCTGGTAATGCAATCCTGTGAAGCAGGAAAAGATGAAAAGGTCACGTACCTGCTCCAGACGTGGGGTTGCAAAGGTGGCTTTCATCAGTCTGACCAGTTCTTTCTCCGTCAGACGGACAACCGGCAGCTTGTCTTTTACATGTCGTTTTACTGTTCTCATTTCTGTCCGTTTTGAAATTATAAAGTAGCCATTGATACATTCAGTTTTCCGGCAAGTGCGTCCATTTCACTTCCGCTTTTTTGGTTTATCACCTTCGCATAGATTTGGGTGGTACGGATGTTGGTATGTCCCAGCATTTTAGACACGGATTCTATTGACACGCCGTTGGTCAGTGTGACTGTGGTCGCAAACGTATGTCTTGCCTGATGGAAATAGAGAAGCGATACAAGCAATGGAAACGAGAAGAGAACAAAACGGAATCTGCTGGTAATTAACTATTTCTCTATATTCTTCCACACAAGAAAAAAGCAAAAAAAGTGGGGATTATTGCAGATGTTCAGTTACCAAACCGTTAGCCGGACAGTTACCGGAAGGAATCAAGGTAACGCGAAGCGGATCAGATAATTTGAAACGACGATATATTACACTGGTTGTCATAGTTTTGCATACCAAAGGACGCTTGTAAAACAGGTAAATTTGCCACTAAAATTATAAGCGTATGAAAGTAGAAAAATTCAAGGTTCTGCTCTACCTCAAAAAGAGCGGACTGGACAAGTCGGGCAAAGCCCCGATAATGGGACGTATCACCGTGAACAGGACGATGGCGCAGTTCAGCTGCAAGCTCTCCTGTACTCCCGGACTGTGGAATCCCCGCGAAAGCCGGTTGAACGGCAAAAGCAGGGAGGCCGTTGAAACCAATGCCAAAATCGACAGGCTGCTGCTTGACATCAATGCCGCATTCGACTCCCTTCTGGAACGAAAGACTGATTTTGATGCCGCTTCCGTCAAGGATGCCTTTCAGGGCAGCATGAGCGTCCAAATGACCCTGATGAAAATGCTGGATGCCGTCAGGGATGAAGTGAAGAGCCGTATCGGGATAGACCGGGCCAAAGGGACATATCCAGCATACGACTATACCTGCCGTACCATGCGTGAATTCATTGAAGCCAAGTTCAAGACAAAGGATCTGGCTTTCGGGCAGCTCACCGAGCAATTCATCCACGATTATGAGAATTTCATCCTTGACGAGAAAGGACATGCCGTTGATACCGCACGTCATTACCTGGCAATTGTCAAGAAGTCTTGCAGGAAAGCCTATAAGGAAGGTCATTCCGAGCGGTTCATGTTCCAGCATTATGTCCTCCCGAAACAGACCGTCAAGACGCCAAAGGCATTGAGCCGGGAAAGTTTCGAGAAAATACGGGATGTCGAGATAGCCCCACACCGCACGACCCACCGCCTGGCAAGGGATCTGTTTCTCTTTGCCTGCTATACCGGGGTAGCCTACAGTGATGCCGTGACAATCACCAAAGAAAACCTGCATACAGATGAAGACGGTAAATTGTGGCTGAAATACCGCCGGAAAAAGAACGAACTCCGTGCAAGCGTAAAACTGCTGCCGGAAGCCGTTGACCTGATAGAAAAATATCATGACGATGAAAGGAACACCCTGTTTCCGATGATCCACTACCCAAGCCTGAGAAACCACATGAAGGCACTGGCCGTACTGGCAGGGATAAAGGAGAACCTGTGCTACCATGTCGGGCGCCACTCGTTTGCCTCGCTCGTCACCCTTGAAGCGGGTGTCCCGATTGAGACCATCAGCAAGATGTTGGGGCATAGTAATATACAGACAACCCAGGTGTATGCCCGCGTGACACCTAAAAAGCTCTTCGAGGACATGGACAGGCTTATCGAGGCTACCAAAGATTTCAAACTTGTTTTATAACCACCAAATAACGGACATCATGAGAAGTACATTTTCCATATTATTCTACATCAACCGCGGCAAGATAAAGGCTGACGGAACCACGGCTGTCATGTGCCGCATCACCATTGACGGCAAGAGTACCGCCATCACTACCGGTATATATTGCAGACCGGAAGACTGGAACGCCAAAACCGGAACAATACGCACGATAAGGGAAAACGCCAGACTGCAAGAGTACCGGAAGTATATTGAACAGACTTACGAGGATATTCTGAGGACACAGGGTGTCGTCAGCGCGGAAATCATCAAGACCCGGGTGACAAGACAGTTCGTGGTTCCCACCCGTTTATTGCAGATGGGCGAGATAGAGCGTGAACGTCTCAGAATACGTAGCAAAGAGATAAATTCCATCTCTACCTATCGGAACTCCCAATACTTCCAGAAATACCTGACGGACTACCTTACCTCTTTGGGCAGGAAGGAGATTGCCTTTGAGGAGATAACGGAAGACTTCGGCAAAGGTTACAAGGCATTTCTTGTACGGAACAAGAATTTCAGTTCCACACAGACCAACCGTTGCCTCTGCTGGCTGAACAGGCTGCTTTATCTTGCCGTGGACAACGAGATACTGCGTACCAATCCGGTGGAGGATGTCGAATATGAAAAGAAGCCCGCACCCAAGCACAAGTACGTCACCCGTGAGGAAATGAAAAGGATCATGGCCATGCCCTTGAATGACGGACGGGCGGAACTGGGCAGACGGGCGTTCATTTTTTCATGCCTGACGGGACTTGCCTATGCCGACATCAAACAGCTCCATCCGCGCCATATCGAGACGACAGCGGATGGTAGGCGGTTCATCCGTATTTGCCGCAAGAAAACCGAAGTGGAGGCGGTTATCCCCTTACACCCGATAGCCGAACAGATATTGGCATTATACAACACCACCGACATGCACAATCTCGTGTTCCCGTTGCCAAGCCGGGATTCCATCTGGCACGAGATACGGGAAATCGGCGTGATTCTGGGCAGGAACGATGACTTGTCCTACCACCAGGCCCGTCATGGGTTCGGGGTTCTCCTCATTTCAGAGAGCGTATCAATCGAAAGCATAGCCAAGATGATGGGGCACTCGAATATCACCACCACCCAGGGATATGCCAGGATAACGGAGGACAAAATCTCAAAGGAAATGGACAAACTGATGGAAAAAAGAAGCAAACACCGCACACATTCCGGCCATGACAACCAATGACAGTTTCGCAGCCGCCTGTCTCCTCGCCGTCCATGGAAGTTAGTACAGACTTTTCTGAAAGGGGAAAGGTCAGGCGGCTGTGCCGTTTCGGGCAGAATCTTCCTTTGCGGGCAAAGGGTATTCAGCCCGAAAACCTTTCCCCTTTCACGTCTGTACAATGGACGCTGACGGCAGCGGAAACAAGCGACTGACGGAAAAGTCGATATAAAAACAACCAAAAGGGAAACAGCATACTGACAGTAGGATACTACCGGTCTGTATGCTGTTCCGATATTCTACAGGAGGGATGTTTTTTGAAACACCAGGAAAAAGGCAGGCGGTAAACTGCGCTCCCTCCAGAAAAATCAATTTTACTTTGCTGCCAGTAGTACGCAAAGCATTGCTATTCCGAAACTTTGGAATGTTCTGGCGAGAATGTGCTTGCTTTTTATGGTGTCCATGTCTCTGCTCTTATGGCCTTTATTATCATTACAAAGTTTCCCCTTTCGCATTGTTCTATGATTACAAATATGATTGTGAAAATACACTTCAAATTTCCAATTAATATCCTGGCATTCTTTAGTAACCGGGTGCAATCTTTTACAGTAAATCCTCCTATGAACAATTATGGTCAAACATAATTGATTTGCGAAAAGCCGCTTCAACTTAAATCTGAAATACAGATAGTTGTGAGAGATATAATTTGCAATATATTTCTATTTGACTATATAATACTTAGAGTGAAACTTATAATTTCAAGATGCACTATTGCTTAACAAAAATTCATACAATAAGGCAATATATAGTTACCCTCGCAAGATATGTTTTCCTCAACCTATATTTCTTCAAAATCTGCTTGACGAGAATATTGGTAAACTTTGATATACAATAGTGTGGCTGGAGCCAACACAAATAAAGAAATGGGAAATGTTTCACTACGATTAATTCTTTTGCAGATTCGCCAACATTCCAATTGAAAATCAATCGCTTGAAAATTTTAATTAACTAGTTTATTTTATGTATTATGTGTGAATTTAGTAAAAAACAAATAAGAGCCCGAACTCTAGGCTCTTATTGTGAGACTTCATAAGTCTCTACATAGGGTTATGTGTGTGAATATTCTTTGAGTTCTATACCCTATGCTTATTGGATTTCATACATCTATCAAGAATACACCTCTTGACTAATTTTTGCATTTAGTTCTTTTGTAATATCAACACCTGTCCATTTTGTAAACATGTACTTTTGTTGCTTCATATATTTGAGAACTTGTGCTCCTTCTGTTCTTGAAGCACCTACTGATTGAAGGTACTTTACTCTCATGCTTGGTTTAATATAAGGACAGGCAGCCATATCCAAAGCAAATATAATATATTCTGCGGATATACGTCTTCTGTTAGCTGGTATTTCATTTATTCTTTTCAGAGTATGGTTAACAATAATATCCTTCAGGTCCACAAACTGTTTCGCATTACCAAAGTAATATATTAGTATTGTAACAGCCAGCATATTCAACTTCGGGAGTGTTTTTACTGTTCCATCTTCATTATAGCCAATTTTTAAGTATTTTTCCATCTCAGGTCGGGACAAATGGTATTTGCCATTCATACTGCGTAGTATCAACAAGAAATATAATGTTTCCAACTGGACATGTTCGTCCATAGGGGCTGTTTGCAGTACTACGCTTATCTCATCGCGTATCTTCTTGAACACAATCTCACGAGCATATTCAGTAAAACGGCGAACCATCGACTTCTTCTTACCCACCTCCAAGCTATAATCATTATCCAGATAAATCCAAATAATATTTAGAATTTGCATTACTTTAAGGGTGGTATTGATACGCTTGCTATTTGCATAGAGAAAGAAAACTGAATCAAGAATATTGAATAGATATTTTGATAAATCCTTTTCTAGTTGCTTTCTTTTCTTCTCCACTTGGGAATATAAGTCCACCAATTCCGGTTCAACAATTGCCAAACATAAAGTTTTATAATATCGGTCAAACTTCTTCAAGGCTCTCTCCAATCTAATAGCCAATCGAGCTATTGTATAGTTCAGAACATCTTTGGGTTCAACACTATTAGCTGATACAAGTACCTTGAACCGCTTATTGAAATCAGTTGCGTTCAAGCAAAAATAGACATCGGTAGCTAAACAGTCTGTTACTTTTGGGCGGTCAACCTTTAGAAGTGGCTCCTCTGCTTCTTGCGACATATCCTGTTCTGTTTGCTCCATCTCTTCTTCAAGAGATAGTTCAGATTCAGGTTCATTGGTATACAGTTTGACAGTATTGTTGAGCAAATCATCTATCGCGATTTTTGCTTTTGTTATCTCTGTGACAAAAGGACGTTCAAAAGTTTTATTTTTTTCTTGACTAAGACTTAGCTTAAACTCTTTGAGATACATTTGAAATAACTGTTCTGCATCAACCTTGACAGCTTCGCTGTTATAGAAAAAGAAATAATCATCCACATAGCGATAGCACTCATAATCTACCTTGTTTCGGTAGCCTTTTATTAGCAACTGCTGCTCTACCATCTGGTCAACATATTGCATAATAACCTCTGCGAATATACGTGAGCACTCTGGGCCAATGACTATGCCATTTGTTTCATTATAGTTCATTTCTTGCATCATCTTATCCCATAACACTCCAACGGAGCCATCACACTTACCCTCGAATGTGTCTTTATATATATCCACACCACCATTAATAGCCCAAGCTATTGAATGTGTATATATACTGTCAAAACAATTCTGTACATCCATTTTTAGCAAACGAGAAAACTTCTTTTCCGCACGTTGATATCTATAATCTTCATAAAACTTATAGATATTGGTATAGCGTTTATAGCTGAAAAATGTTTTCAAGTTCTCATATTCGTTGAAGTACATCTCCATTTTATCCGTCTTCTTTCCCATAAGCACATGATGAAGCCTATCCTTATAATAGAAATAACAAGCCACTTTGCTGGGATATCGTATAGAAAAGTTACTTTTAGAACAAAGATATATGATAGCATCCTTATATCTGTTGTATAAATCAACTACTTTAATTTGATTGGCAGGGTGTATCAATGAAAGGAACCTATGTTTCAGAGGTTTATGCTGTATGCTATACACGAACGGAATACGTTTAAGGTCGTGTACATTAAGTAACAAAGAGTCTTTACCCTCAAACTCAGAAATCTTACGACAAAATATTATTGCCAACAATCCCAATATACCTTTGTCTTCTGTTTTATTCCAATGTAACGTGTCTTGCCCTTCCCTACTTATCTCTATCCAGATGCCATTACGCACCAAGAATCGATAAAAGTAACGATTGCTAAAAATCAATGGAAGTTCGTATGGCAGAACATCCGAGAATACTACACGCTCTTTCTTGTAGCGAAGTCTGATTTTCTTTCTCTTTATAACCATTCTTCTATTTCTTGAATACGTTGAAGACTAAAGGAAAACATTTTACGTTCTTGCCACCTTTGCTTGAAGTCTATGCTTGATATACGCTTGACGAGCTTTGCCTTCACATTAGTACAATCTTTTAATCCTGCATAAGGTTCAATGGGATGTTCTTTCAGATATATCGTAAGTTCATCAAGATCTTCCTTTCGATCAAGTAAATCATTATTATAGAACAAGCCAACCTTCACACTACTTTTGGATTTGAATAGTTTGAAATTACCGGTAATCATATTCAATGAGTCAAATAGATCACAATATGCTTGCTTAATATTACACTTGCAGAGAGTCTCGAAATGATTTATCGCATTATCAATTTTTTTACGATATCGGGCTTTTTTTGTGTCTGAAAGACCGTATACAACTGATAGTTTCTTGGTGTTTCTGTTCATATACAAACAATATCCTAGATAGTTCATGGGAGCTTCAACACAATTATCTTTAGTAAAATCTATGATACGGCACTTGCCAGACTCATCTCCAGGCTGTTTCAGTGATAAACCATAAGTTTGGAAAAATCTCGTCATATCAGCATAATACTGGTCTATAGAAGTTCCAACAGGTAATGAGGTAAGAATAATAAAGATATCGTCAACATACCTCGCATAGTACATCACTTCCTTTCGACAAGCTATATTAGTGTCAATATCCCTCATATACAACTCACTTAAGTATGAACTGATTCCAATACCGCGAGGTATCCCTTGAAATGGAGACACTAAAGCATGATCCTTTATATTCTCGTATTCTCCTAATATACCTTTAATGAATGCCTTAGATTTATTGGATAGTAAAGTGTTACCAAATATCATTGGCATTAGTCGATTATGAGGTATAGATTCATAAAAACTCGATATATCTGTTCGGATGACATAAACAGGAATATTAGAATTCAAGAAAGTCTTAACATTTGCTAAGATACTATGTCTGTTAGACTGCTTTACCTTGAACGTGTGCCGAATATTATACTGAAGTTGCTTGATTGCAAATAGATGTGTGTGAGATGCTATATCCAGCGTATATACTTCTTTGTCATTATCAGCAACAAATTTGTTCAATGAGAACTTGAAGCCATAAGCATTTATCTGTTTATCAAGAGTTTCCAAATAATTGCGTAATACATCTTTTTTCTGCTCCACAAGATTTTTAAATTCAGTTTTTTTTGCATCAAGTTCTAACATTTCATCTTGTGTCTTATTCTTCTTATGCTTGAGTATTGACAAATTTCTTTTAATCTCCTCTAAATTTACCAAGACTTCACGATACTGTTCTGGCATAGTCTGTACATTTATATTGCCTTTGCGACTTTCAAGGCAATAAATAGTTTCAAAATTATGTGCAGAAAAGGACTGATCAAGCATATTTATATCTTCAGAAAATAAGTTAATTTCCATTGCAAAAGTACTCAATTTTACTATATTGGCAATGGATGTCCTTCTTTGTTTTTCTTATATATAGGAAGATCATAGTTCTTTTCTCAAATATTTTTTGTAACCTATTAGCAGAATAAGGAAATTCGAGATTTGTCGATATGATAGGAGGTTGTATATCCAAATGGTTAGACTCTACATCGTTTACCTGCGAAATGATGTAGAGTCTAACAAGATGATTCAGTCACTCTCATCAGTACGCTTCCTTGTACCCGTCCATCAAGACACGCTCTATGTCAGAAGCCCTGTACAGAATCTTTCCGCCTACCCGGACATATGGCAGTATGCCATTGTTGCGGTAATCCTGTAGGCTCCTGCGGCTGACCTTCAGTTTCACCGCCAGCTCTTTGTCGTTGTAATAGAGTTCCCCGTCCAGTGACGGCTTGTTGCTGTCGCGTATTTTCTCCACCCTTTTTGAAAGGTCTTCCAGCGACGAGAAAAAGGCTCTCACGCGCATGTCGTTTTCCGGTGTCAGCAGCCGGATGTTGCCATTGTCATTCATAAGCACGATGTTTATAAATTAACTGTATCGGTATTACAATATCTTCCTTTATTGGCAGCACTGCACCGTTTCATCTCCACCACGGGAAAGACTGCCTTCACATCCTCCGGTCTGTAATACACCTTGTGGCTAATCTTGGTATAAGCCAGTGTTCCGTTTTCCCGCATCGTCTGCAGGGTTCTCGGACTGATACCGAGCAGCCTGCACACGTCGTCGCTGTCAAGCCATTCCCTCTCTCTCAAGTCCTTGTGTTCCCGGCAGAGACGTTCCACCTTTCCTGCGAATTTTTCGAATTCCGAGAGCATCCTCTCGAAAGTCGCCTTGTCTATGACCACTACTTCCATGTTCCTGTAATTTTAAGTTTGACATTGATTTTTACTACAAAACGGAATGGCGGACAGATGGTACCGGAAAGGGATCTATGTGCCCGTAAAACCGTTTCGGAAGCGAAGAAAATAAAAAAACGGGAACCGCCTGCAAACCGGACGGCACGTGTCACCAACAGACATTCTTTTTCACCGTCAGGTGACAAATCCAAAGGTGGGAACCTCAAAAGACACCCTTATTTCTTTGAAGCAAAGGTAGCCGTTCCCCACCGGGCGCAAGGCCGGGCCCTGCGGGTCGGCTGGGAAAAAATCATCCTCGCGCTCCGCGCTCCGGTATTTTTTCCTGCCGAGCCTTGACACCTTTCCGGCGGAAGAACGGCTGTAAGGCATACAAAGAAACAAGAGTGCCTGCACCGCAGGCCGGATGTCTAACAGATAAAATCAAAGGATATGGCAACAAAAGACGTGAAAGAATTCAACGGATGGTTTGGCCGTTCATACGCGAGACTGAAAGAAAGTGTATCCCTTTACGGGAAGGTCAACGAGGATGCGTTCCATGACGCGTATCTGGCGGTCAGGAAGCAGGTGATGTTCTCAAACAACGGAATAGAGGACTTGGAATCCTACTTCTTTGGATGCTACCGGAGAATCCTGCAATCGGGAACAAGGGAAGACAGCCGTTACGACAACCCCGGAGACGAGTATTTCTCAAGACTGGGTGAGGCGGACTACACGGAAGAGACCGATGAGTGGGAAGAGATGCTTACCGGGTGCGACAGGCTGGTAAAGGACATACAGAAATTCCTCAGGCGTCACTTCTCCTACGAGGATTACAGGATATTCATGCTTCGGTTTTACGAGACCGGCAGCTCGTTCCGTACCATCGCCAGACACATGGGCGAGAAAACATCGGTGGTGGCACGCAGGGCACAGGCCATGATGGAATCCGTCCGGGCGAACCGGAGATTCATTGCCCAAAGAAGACTGATTATGGCCGGCGAGGCGGCATGACAGAAAATAAATGTATCACTAAAAACATGATTGATTATGAAACTGACAGTTTATGACAAGAGCAATTCACATCCGGCACTGACCTACAAGGGCAAACGGATTATCACGGTATGCCGTGACGGCAGCATGTACCTGAGCAAGATATTGAGCAGGGAACTTAAATTGCACGCCGGAAACCGTCTGGGAATCGCCAGGGACGATGACAGGCCGAAAGACTGGTACATGTTCGTATCGGATGACGAGAACGGCTTCACGATATGGAATGACCCACGTTGCGCCCGTTTCTCCAACAGCTTCATAGCCGGAATGATACTCGATGCCGCAAAAGTGGAGAAATGTGCCGGGTTTATGGTGGCAAGGGAGCCGGTGAATGTGGACGGCAAACACTGTTACAGGATAATACTCGACAATCCGATACCGAAAGGGACGAGAGTCACCGGTACGAGATAGGCACAAGGTTGTGAAAGGGAAAGCAGGGGCATCCGGCAGCAGGAAGAGATTCCTACTGTCGGGTGTCCCTTTTTTCATGTGAACGGGACATCATAACGGCTTCAGGTTGATACGGCTGCTGTAGATGGCGTTCAGCTCGTCACGGTACTGTTCCAGGTGGGCCGAGAGGATGTTGTCAATATAGCACGAGATGCTGACTGTAGGCGCGATCACGGAAAGCAGGGTGCGCACCCGTTCGTAGTTGTCACTGCTGACATAGGTCTGTCGGCGTTCCCTCACAACGTTGTTGTCAAACAGATGTTCGGGATATTCCTGCAAGCCGTTCCTTTTACGGCGTGTTTTCTCCCGGAGGACCGGGGACGGTGCTTCTTCACCGGAGGATGTGTCTGAATCCTCCACCTTATCAAGTTTGTCAGAAACCTCGGACCGGTTGTCCGTTTCCGGTTCCTTGCCATCTTCTTTTTGGGAACCGGCAGCGTTGTTTCCATGATTTTTTTCCATGAAGACGGCAGGAATGTCCCCAGCCATCATGTCGCGTATCTGCTCCTCGTCGATTTTAACCTCTTTTCTCTTTACCATAATTCCATATTTTAGATAGTTGAACAATTCTTTTCCGGCAGTCTTGCATTTTCTTCACGTCGTGAATGTGACAATACGGCCATTACCGCATGTGAGTATCGCTTAACGGGTATGTACATCCACTAAGCAAGTCGGTCACGTGCCCAATCTCCTGCGTGTTCCGTCCGGCATTAAGCCGGTCACGCATTCACACATGGGGGAGTGGACGCATTATTATGTTCTTATATGTTTCCGTTCACCCATTACCCGATGGTCGGATGTAATAATGCACCCCGTACCTGACGCGCACTTGGATACTTGCGTGAGCGGACATGTTCGGACATGCGGCAAAATAACGATAAAATTTCCGGATTGCCACTATCATGACGGCCTGCTGACGGTCTGTGACACCGTATGTCATCCTGTTACACCGCCCAAGTGTCTCGGTAGTTGCGATTTTGGATATTTAAGGAGCGATAAAGATGGCGGCGGAAGGGTTTTATTGGCGAGAAACTGTTTATCCACCATATTTCGATTTTTCGGAAGAAAAATTCATGTTCAAGCGAACATGGCAAGTTGTGTTTTGGGGCACCCGAAATTATTTCCGGCACCCCAAAACAACTTGCCACTCGCCTGAAGGCTCGGGACGGGCTTCACTCCGAAGTCGTTGCGCCTGAAGACGGAAAATCAGGAACAAAAACTTGAAAAATGACCGTAATAATATATACAGTCGGCCTCTCAAAAAATGGCCGCTACTGAAAAGAGAATGAACTTTATTCGTGTTTTCAACCTACCGCAGTCCGTATTTTTTCATCTTCCGATACAATGTCGCGGGATTTATTTTCAGTAACCGCGCCGCTTGTTCACGATGTCCGTTGCATATTTGCAGGGCTTTTATGATGGATTCTTTTTCTATTTTCTCGTCTTTCAATGGTAACATGATAGAGGCGATCTCCCCATTCGTGTGCTCCATTTGACCTCCTGTATTTAACTCAGGAAGTTCCAATAAAGGATTTTCCGAAACCAGCACGGCACGCTTGACACGGTTTTGCAGTTCGCGCACGTTGCCCGGCCACCGGTAGGCAAGCATCCTGCGTTTGGCATCCTCCGTAAATCCCCGTGTCTCCCTTTTCAGTTCTTTCGAGAAGCGTTCACGGAAAAACTCTGCCAACGGGAGGATGTCTTCCGGGCATTCCTCCAGAGAAGGCTGCCGGATATCAAACTCGTTCAGACGATGGTAAAGGTCTTCCCTGAACCGCCCCTCCTTGATAGCCAGTTCCATATTCTCGTTTGTCGCGGAAATGACCCTGACATCCGAAATCCGTTCCCTGCCGCTACCGATCGGGGTATATACATTCTCCTGCAATACCCGAAGAAGCATGGATTGGATTTCATGCGGCATGGTGCCTATCTCGTCAAGGAACAGCGTGCCGCCTTTCGCCAGGTCGAAATATCCGCTCTTTGCCGTATCCGCACCGGTGAACGCGCCTTTCTCGTGCCCGAAAAACAACGAGGCGGCCAACTCACGGGGCAATGCGCCACAGTTTACGGCGACAAAAGGCTTGCCATATCGTTCGCTGTTGTCATGGATGGTCTGTGCCACCGATTCCTTACCGGTCCCGTTGGCTCCGAGTATCATCACGGACATCTCGGAAGGGGCGACCAGTCTGGCAAACTTTTCCACTTTCAGGATCATGGGGCTTGTGCGGTGAAACAACTGCCTCTCCTGCTTTCTCACGGTGGCTACGGGATGGAATATATCTTCCGCCAGTTCCAACAGGTAATCCCTGTGTACCGGTTTAGGCAGGTAGTCCCTGGCTCCCAGTTTGATGGTGCGCACAACGTCCGGGACGGAAACGTATTCGGTCGTTATGATGAACGGGATGTCCTTCTTCTCCTTGCGCAGCCATTCCAACAGGGAAATGCCGTCGCCTTCCGGCAACCGCACGTCCGACAATATAAGGTCGAACTGCGTTTTGCGTATCAGCGAGCGGGCTATCGGCTCGTTCATGGCTGTCACCGCTTCATAACCGGCTTGGGAAAGCCAGTCTTTCTGTATTTGTGACAGCCCCACATTGTCTTCAACTATCAGTATTTTCCGTTTCATTCGTCAGTCTTTTTATCTCGGCTTCCGCCGCCCTGATTAGCGTGGCGGTGCTGTCTATTATCTGCTGGGTATATTCATTTAACTCTTTGTCGCTTGTTTCTCTGTCCTTCAGAAAAGTACGGTAAGCCAGCAGGGGCTCTTCCATCCGCAGTAACTCCCACATCGGTTGCATCCTGTGGGTGATTTCACGCAACTTATGCCGGTCGCTGTTTTTTATGGCGGCATCAAGTTCCTCCCTATCCTTTTCCGACTGGGATATGAAGGAAAGCAGTGCCTTGTACTTGTCACTGACCTCGGAAAGTACCATGTTGAAATCAACCTCCGGCTTTTCCTCCCGCCTGTCTGTCTTTATCCTCGAAAACAGTCCGAGCAGTTCCGAGGAAGAAAACGGCTTATAAATGTAGTCCGTAAATCCGGCATGGAGAAAAGCCTCCTTGTCCCTGTCACCACGCGCGGTCATGGCGATAATGGGGATCGTGCGGGAGTTCCCGATATTCGAACGACGCAACAGGGTCAGCAAGTCGAAGCCGTTGGTTCCCGGCATCTGAATGTCGGAAAGCAACAGGTCATAATCCTTGCCCCGCATCGCCTTGACTATATCTTTGGTGGTTGTGCAGGCCGTACAATTCATGCCGTTGCGCTCCAGCATTTCCTTTATCACGTCCAGTAGCATCGCATCGTCATCAATGACAAGCACATTCTGAGGCAGATGTGCAGGGTGTGGTATTGTCAGGCTCTCGCTCTCTATTGTTTCATCCGTGGTTTTCAATGGGAGCGTCACGCGGAACGTGCTGCCACGGTCAATATCACTCGTAACGTCTATTGTCCCGCCAAGCAGGTTGACAAGACCTTTTGTTATTGGCAGGCCTAATCCGAAACCCTCCGCGTTCCTGACGGAACCCAATCGTTCAAACGGACGGAATATACGAGAAAGCGCATCTTTACTCATGCCTATGCCGGTATCCTTGACTTCCAACAGCAACTTTCCTTCGTTATAACGGGCATTCAAACTGATCGTGCCGGTTTCCGTGAATTTGACGGCATTGCTGAGCAAGTTGTCCAGAATCTGCTCGATACGGTCCACGTCACCGCAAAGTTTGACATCGGTATCGGTAAAGTCGTGGCTGAACAGGATGCCTTTGTTGTTGACCACATGGGAGAAGCCAAAGGCAATGCGTTCCAACAGGGCGTTCAGGTTGAACGGCACATCGTTGCGGGTTTCTTTTGCCTCGTTCAGGCGGTACACGTCCAGCAGGTTGTTAAGCAGATGTACAATATGTCGGCACACGATCCTGATGTTGTTCAGGTGCGTGTTTCTTCGTTTCTTTTCCCTAGTATCCACGGCAAGTTCCGCGCTACCGCTGATTACGTTCAGAGGGGCACGGATGTCATGGGAGATTGTCAGGATGATATTCTTCCGCATCTCTAACAGCGCGATGTTCTGCTCTATCGTTTCCTCCAGGTGTTTCTTGTTTTTTGCCTTGACCTTAATATCCCGTTGTATGACAAGATATGAAATGAACAACAGGATGATTGAGAATATAATCAAGCCGGTAATGACCAAAGTCGAATGTTCGTAGGATGCTTTCAGACGCGCCTCCTTGTTTCGGAAAGCAGTCCATGTCTGTTCATCCAGACTTGTAATCAGCATTCGCAGTTTACGGTTGAGTTCTTTGTTACATAACCGCAGGCTGTCTGTATAGGCATCTATGTCCCGTTGCTGTTCATTCATCAAGGAAATCAAGTTTTTATCCAACGAGGTTTGCCGGGTTGTGACAACGGGTATCTGTACGGTTTCCTTGCCTCCGAAGAATCCGGCGATGCCTTTCTTTTTACGGGTAACTGTCCGGGTAGTTGTTTGTTTCGTCACGGTTGGCTTCAGATTGAACAAGAGAGTGTCTGTTCTTTTTTGTTTCCGTGAGGCTTCCATGATTTGGAACAGATGCTCTTCTTTGGCGGCTAACAATGTGCGGAGCGAATCAATCTGAGCGAGTCGTATGAAATCCTCGCATTGCACTCGTAAGATTTGCAGCATGGAATCGGTCTGCACACAACGTTTCCGGTAAGCCAGGGAATCCTCATTGTTCCACACCAAGACGGATTCGCCATAAGTCACCAATGCGGTAACATAGCGGTGGGCGGTGTTGATGTCATATTGGGTCTGGAAAATGGCGATTGATTCGTTTTCTATCTTCTGTACCCGGTTACGCTCATGGAGAACAATAGCGACCATGCTGCCGATGATCGCCATCAAAAGGAAATATCCAATGAATATCTTATGTTGCAACAGTATCTTCATTCATCTTTGAGTTTTTTACAATCCATATACTCATTTCATAAAGTACCCACATCGGCAGGGCGACCAGCGAAAGCGTGAACACGTTCGATGTCGGCGTAATAATCGCAGCAACCACAAGGATTATCACAATGGCGTGTTTGCGGTACTTGCGCATGAAATCAGCTGAAAGGAAACCCAGTTTGGCAAACAGCCACGAGAGGATAGATATCTCGAAGATAACACCCATCGCAAGGCACATCATAACGAGTGTTGAGATATACGAATCAAACGTGATGAGATTATCCACATCACCGTTCACCTGATAAGTTCCCAAGAAACGGAATGTCAGCGGAAAGATTAAAAAGTAGCTGACGAGTACCCCCAGAGAGAACATCGCATAGCCACCTCCGACCATTCGGATTACATATCGCCGTTCATTATCATAAAGCGCAGGAGATACAAATCGGAACAGTTGGTAAAGTATGTAAGGAGAGGTACACAACATACCGGCACACAATGCCGTCTTCATGTGAATGATGAACTGCTGAGCAAACTCCGTGTTGATAAACCTGATTGAGAATGGAGGTATGCTGTTTCCTGTCCATAAAATTATTCGGTTGAGTAACCGATAAGTGATGAATTTACCGTTTTTCGGAGCAAGTATAACATCAAACAGCTGCTCCTTGAAGAAGAATGCCGTAATAACGAACACGACGGTTACGGCGACGATCTTCATGACTGTCATCCACAGAACCTCCAAATGTTTCCTGAGGGATTGTATGCTCTTATCAGTTGCCATATACTTACTTCTTTTGTTCGGAGTCATTGATTTCGTCTATCTCTTTTTCGACATTGTTCACTTCGTCCTTGAAGGAACATACTCCTTTACAGATACTTTTTATCAGTTTGGTTATCTTCTATCCATCGAAAAAGCTGTAGAACAACCAATGCAAACCATACTTCTTGCACATCTATCCCACTAATAATTAACATAGTGGTGTCATAGATTTTTATTTAGTGTCGGCTGAATAAATATTTCGCCACACATAGAGGCTAACAGATATAGCCTCTTATGATGACGAAGTTCGGTTAGAGTAAAATAAAGTCTCTTTAAAGACCCCATCACGTTCTTGGCAAAATAGCACATGCCCATCCTGCATCGTACTGTGTCTGGTAATTGGGGGCTTATGATATTGTCGCTAAAAATTATTTATTAGGAGTTTCCCATTTCTTCGTATCGCTGCATTGAATTATGATTTGCTCACTGCCGCAAGTCATTCTGAATTCTCCTTTTTCGAGTATCCATTTTCCGTCGTAACCTACAAAGGCGAGGTCGCTGCCTTTCAACTTCAGACTGACTGTCCGGGTCTCGCCCGGTTGCAACGAGACTTTTTCGAATCCGCGCAAACGGATGTTGTCAGGTGTAAGACTGGCCACCAAGTCACTGGAGCAGAGAAGCACGCTTTCTTTTCCTGCCATCTTGCCTGTGTTGGTCACATCAATACTGAAAACAAGTTCATCATCAGCGGTGAAAGAAGAACGGTTCACACGGAAGTTGCTGTAACGGTAAGTAGTATAGCTCAGTCCGGCACCGAATGGCCATTGTACATCCATTACAGCATCGTAGTTGTAATTTCCGTCCATTTGGCCTATGTTTTCACAAGGCTTGTAGTCATAAGTAGCTAGTGAGTTAATCAAACGAGGATAAGTGAACGGCAATTTACCGCTGAAATTCGCATCACCTGCCAGTAGGTTTGCAAGTGCGTCAGCCCCATAGTTGCCAGGCAACATGATATGTACCACAGCTTTTGCTAGCGGAACAATTTCATTGATAATACGCGGACGACCTTCGTTCAGCACCATGACAATCGGTTTCCCTGTTTTAGCCAAAGCTTTTATCAATTTTTTTTGGTTACCTGAAAGATTTAAATCAGTCAGATTACCCGGTGTCTCACAATAAGAGTTCTCTCCGATGCAGGCGATGATAATGTCCGCTTTACTAGCTGCTTGTACTGCCTTCTCTATTTCCGGTTGGTTCTCCTGCCACCACAGAGAGCCTTTCCCGGTGACATAGGTAACGCCTGGTTCATAAATAATATGATTTCTGCCATATTTATTGCATAAGGCTTCGTAAATGGTATGATAAGCTTCTGCACATTCATCGGCCTTGTCACCTTGCCAGGAATATGACCATCCTCCATTTAGTGAACGCATGGAATGGGCATTGGGTCCGGTTAGTAAAATTGTTTTTCCTTGAGCTAAGGGAAGTACATTTTCTTCATTCTTCAATAGTACCAATGACTCTTCGGCTGCCTTTTGTGCTACTTGGGCAAATTCACTGCTGCCAAATTTATTGTATTCTTCAATATTCCAATAAGGATTTTCAAACAACCCCAAACGGTACTTTAAGCGGAGCACACGGCGCACAGCATCATCAATACGACTCATCGATACCTCACCTTCTTCCACTAGTTCTTTCAGCCACGTACAGAAACTCACCTCATAAGGAACCATGGACATATCAATGCCCGCGTTGATGGCAATCTTGATGGCTTCTTTCTTGGTGGCGGCAATGTGATCGCGGGTACAAAGATTGTTAATATCGGCCCAGTCTGTTACAATCATGCCATCCCAGTTCAAATCCTCTTTTAACCATCCAGTGAGCAGTTCCTTATTGGCGTGAAAAGGCATTCCGTTGTTCACACCCGAATTGACCATGAGAGTTAGCGCACCGTTGCGGATACACTCCAAAAAAGGAGCGAAATGTTTTTCGCGCAAATCAATTTCCGAAATGGAAGAGGGAGTACGGTCTTTGCCCGAAACAGGTACGCCATACCCCATAAAATGTTTCAAACTGGTTGCCACATGGTACTTGTCTATTCGATTCGGATTTTCTCCTTGGAATCCTTTTACTGCTTCGACGGCCATTTGGGCATTGACGTAACTGTCCTCACCATAGCTTTCCCACATACGCGGCCAGCGCGGATCGCGTCCCAGGTCCATAACAGGAGCATATGTCCAAGGGATACAACAGGCTTTTGTCTCGTAGGCAGATATTTCGCACGAACGGCGTACCAGTTCGCGGTTGAAGGTGGCCGCCATGTTAATTCCTTGTGGAAAGAGGGTACCGTCAAGGGTATAGGTTGTACCATGAATTTGGTCTACACCATAGATACAAGGGATGCCAATCTCTTGTAATGACTTTTCTTGGATTTGGCGAATAGTTTCCGCCCACTTTTCTTTGGTCTGTGCCACACTGAGGGGAACATTCAGGATGGAACCTATTTTGTATTTCCCGATGACGGTATCGAGCAAGGCTTCGCTCAACTTAAAGTCATTCGGGCTGCTGAAATCGGTTATTACATCGATGGTAATTTCACACATCTGTCCTACTTTCTCTTCCAGGGTCATCTTTTTCAGAAGAGATTCCACTTTCTTTTCTATCCGGGCATCCGAAGGAATGGCCGGTTGCACTTGGGCACATACGTTTGTTGCCATACTGAGAGATAATACTGTTGCTACTAATATATTTTTCATGCTGGTTTAATTTATTTGTTTACCAATGATCTGTTCTGAATGGAATGACGGGCATACCGCGATGATTCTTTAAATTGCCGGGTTGGAAGTTATGAAAGCAATAACGCACAGCCACCGGATGTTTCACTTTATCCGAATGTACCCGGATGGTTTTCTTTTCAGGGACGAGAACGGCTACGGCCGGATAAAACACTTTATCTGCTCCGGCTATCTCGAAACCTTTTATATCTTTCCACGGACTCAGTCCTTCATCTGCATGGTGAAAAGTCAGTTCTACTGTGTCACTTTGTATACTCATGTTCCAATAAGAAGGATATTCGCAGGCTATGCTTCCATACTGATAGGTCTTGTTCAGTGCAAGATAAGCCAATCGTTTGCCCACTTCTTCTTTTTGGCAGGGATGAATTTGCGACTTTTCGTAGGCATAAACCAAATCGTTAGTACATACCATACCGCTATTGGGAATGAGAGAAGATGCTTGGAACTGTGCTTCGCGTAATAATGCTCCGCTGATTCCTTCACCATAATCATATGGAGCAATTTCTACCAAATAAAAAGGAAGTTCTCTCTTTCCCCACTCTTTGCGCCAAAGCTCAGCCATGATTCGCAGACGTTCGACATATGTTTTCTCTTTACCTACGTTCGATTCTCCTTGATACCAAAGAAATCCACGAATGGTATAGCGTTGAAGGGGCTTTAGCATGCCGTTATACATAACTGTCGGTGTATAGTAATCCCATTCTTTCCCTTTTTCTGGCTTCTTGATTTCCTTTTTTAAGTCAACATCCCGAAAACCTTCCACTACCTCACGAGGCAGCCAGCCTTCTACACGCGAGCCACCCCAAGCGCACGAGATAATGCCTACTGGTACACGAAGCACCCGGTGCAACATCCTGGCAAAGTTGAAAGCGGTTGCACTGAAATAAGGTGCGTTGAAAGGATTGCTTTCTTTCCAACTACCCGCTACATGTTCTTGGGGAGTCAATGCACCGGTCTTGGGAATGGTAGCCATACGAATAGCGTTCCATTCGCCAGAGGTGGCTATCGTTTCGTTAGCATGCTCTATCGGACAATTCCAGAAACCGTTCAGCGGCATTTCCATATTCGATTGTCCAGAGCAGAACCAAACTTCACCAATTAGTATGTTTTGGATGCGAGTTATTTCTCCATCTGAAAACTCAATACTGTATGGAGTGAAATCGGCGGCAGGAGTCTGTATGCTTACCTGCCATCTTCCTTCATTATCGGATTGAGCGGTTATCGTCTGATTATTCCATGAAGGAGTTACGTTGACCGTAGTGTTCGGTACTGCCTTACCCCATAGCTTCACTTCTGTCTGTTGCTGTAATACCGCATGGTCGCTCAGAATTTGGGGTAAAACTACTTTGGCTGATAAATTTCCTCCGAAGAGGTACAGCATACAAAGCGCTATGATTATTCTTTTCATACCTTTTCAATGTTTAAAATCGTTCTCAAAAATAATGAATGACAGTTTTTAAACAAATCTTTCCATAATTTCCATACACATGCGTCCATTGTGATAAGGACATTTCCAAAATCCCGCTTTGTCTTCATTTCGATTCACACTGCCGTCGGCTCGGAGACTCCAGTACCATTCTCCATTCTCGCGGTCTATCAAATTCCGTTTGACGAATTCCCAACACTGTAAGGCACGGGATAAAGACAGTTTGTCATCAAAATGCTGATACAAATTGATATAGCCCACAATGGTCTCTGCCTGAACCCACCAATGGCGGTCGGCATCTATTGAAGCCGTGTCCACATTTTGTTCATATAGCATACCCGCAGTGGTTAGAAAACCTTCGGTGCCAGCTTCGGCAATGTCAATGATACGAGGCTCCACTTCGTCCAATAGTGTTTTGTCATCTAGCACCATGGCAGCTTCGTGAAGGAGCCAGGACGCTTCAATGTCGTGTCCGTAGGAGATGATATGGTATTGGCTTTCCCAATCGTCATTGAAGAAGAGCTGTAGATGCGATGTGTCTGTATCCAGTATGCGATCGATGAACAAGCGAACGAGGTTGTACAGCTGATGTTTCAGGTAATCGTCTTTCCATACCCTGAACAGGTTGGTGTACGGCTCAAGAATGTGCAAATGGGTATTCATGGTCTTGCGTTCGTTGGCATCCTTGTTGCTGAGACGCATATCATCCAATTCTTCCCATTCTCGGGTCAGTGCTTCGAAATATCCGTTTTTCTTTCGGTCAAAGCTGTGCGCCTCAATGTCGTGAAACAAACGGATGGCGTATTCCAACGCTTCGTTGTCTCCCGTAGCACGATGGTATTCACTGAGTCCGTAGATGGCAAACCCAATGGCATAGATCTGCTTCTTGGTGTCTAGCGGGCGGTCTTCGGCACTGATACTCCAATAAATTCCTCCAAATTCCTTGTCGTAGAATCTGTCGATGATTTCACGCTTGGCACGGGTGGCAGTTTCCAAATATTCAGGCTTATGCAATAGGCGGTAAGCCGAAGAGAAAGTCCAAAGAATACGTGCGTTCAAGATGGCTCCTTTCTCAGCTTCGGGCATTAATACCTCTTGTCCGTTGATGCGGCCATAGAATCCGCCATGTTGTACGTCTATCATTTTATCCATCCAATAGGGAAGGATGTTGGTGGTAAGTATTTCCTCCACCTCTTTCTTGAGTTGAAATATCGTTGTTTCCATTCTCTTTTTCATAATCAAATATTAATTTCTTCTTCGTTCTTCCAGCTCTTCCGTGATTTCCTTCATTTTCTTCTCGGACAGCGGATAGAGACTGATGAACGCGACACTCAGCATGGTTCCCACGGCAGGCAGGAAACTCAGAAACATTTTAATGCCTTGAATGGCCTGCTCGTTTTGCACGGCATTGGCCCGGAAACCGAAATAGGCAAGCAGCCAGCCCGTAACGGCGCTTCCGATGGCCCAACCGAACTTCTGGCTCATGGACGAGGACGAAAAGATAAGCCCCGTGGCGCGGTTGCCTGTCTTCAGTTCCGAGTAGTCCGCACAATCGGCATACATGCTCCAAAGCAACGGGAAAATGCTGCCCGCACAAATGCTGATCAGCACCTGGAAGGTGAATATCAGTGCGATGTCGTCGCGGTCGAGCCAGTAGAACACGATGCTGAGCAGCGTGGCGCATATCATGGACCACATGTAGGTCTTTTTCTTTCCGATGCGGTTGCTCACCGGGGCGGCAAGCATCACGCCGATGATATTGGCGGCTTGCCCGACGGCCAGATAAAGTCCGCTCAGCACAAAGGACAGTCCGAACAGGGAAACCGTTTCATGGTTCTCTTCGACGATGAAGTATTTGAAATAGTACACCGTGGCACCGTCGCGGATGGAGTTGAACACCAGGGCGGCAATGCCCGCGCCCAGCAATATCCACCAAGGGCGGTTGTGAAACAAGTCCTTCAAGTCTTCTTTTAACGGGTTTTGCACCTCCTTTATCGGTTTCACCCGTTCGCGGGTCAGGGCGAAACAGCCATAAAACAAAGCGGCGCACGCCACGGCTATCACCACCACCGCCATCATCCAGCCGTATTGTTCGCTATGCCCCCGGCTGAACACATTCACCATGGGCATGAAGAGCAACAGGGCGATGAAGCTGCCCAGGTAGGCGAACAGCATGCGATAGACGGCCAGCAGGTTGCGGTCGTGCGGATCGGCGCTGATGACTCCCAGCAGGGAGGCGTAGGGCACATTGATGGCAGAATAGACCATCATCATCAGCGAGTAAGTGGCATAGGCATAGATGATTTTGGTGGTCAGGCTCCACTGCGGAGTGGTGAACGTAAGGATGCCGATGAGCGCGAACGGCACGGCAAGAAACAGCAGGTAGGGACGGAACTTGCCCCGGCGCGAATGGGTGCGGTCTGCCAAGATGCCGACTACGGGGTCGAAGGCGGAATCCCATACCCGGGTGACCAGGAACATGGTGCCTACCGCGGCGGCAGGCATACCGAACACGTCGGTATAAAATATCATGAGATAGGAACCGAAGAGCTTCCAGAACATGGACGAGGCCATGTCTCCCAGTCCGTAACCTATCTTTTCTTTGAGCATTATCATGGTAATTCGATTTTTATGGATGATTATCGGAGTCGATAGTGCTTCTTCCGAAGAAAAAGTGCTGTCGATTGCAGTCAACGGTGCTTTTTCCGAAGAAAAAGCACTATCGACGATTGTCGGCGGTGCTTGTCGGGCGTTTTTCATTCCCGCATCAGCCGAAGGTTCTTTTCTATCTGTTTTTTCAAGGTCTCTACCGAAGCCGATGAACAGAATCCGTCTCGGGGCGTGTTCATGCAATAGTCCACCAGCCGCTCCACGGTAGAAGTCGCCACATGCATACGGGTATCGCTGGAAGCATAATAGATGAACACTTTTCCATCCTCGTCCGCAATCCATCCGTTGGTGAACAGCACGTTGGATACATCGCCCACGCGTTCCTCGCCTTCGGGTACCATGAAAGCGCCTGCGGGCGAGGCTATCACGCGGGTAGGATCATCCAAGGCGGTCATGTACATATACAACACATAGCGCAAACCTGCGGCGCAACCGCGCACGCCGTGTGCCAGATGCAGCCAGCCTTGGGGAGTCTTGATGGGATGAGGTCCTTCGCCGTTCTTCACCTCCTTGATGGTGTGGTAATGGCGTTGGTCGATGATGGTTTCCTCGGTTACTTCCGCTTGCGTCATGTCATCCACCAACGCCCAGCCGATTCCGCCTCCGCTTCCCGCATCGATGAATCCGTCTTGCGGACGGGTGTATAGGGCGTACTTGCCGTTTACGAATTCGGGATGCAGCACCACGTTGCGCTGTTGGCTGCGCGTCTTCAGGTCGGGCAGGCGCTCCCAATTCTTCAAGTCCTTGGTACGGGCGATGGCGGCGGTGGCGGTAGCCGATGACAAATCGCCTGCCGGAGCGGAGGGGTCGTGGCGTTCGGCACAGAAAATGCCGTATATCCAGCCGTCTTCGTGCGCCGTGAGACGCATGTCGTAAATGTTGGTGGCGGGAATCACATCTTCGGGCATCGTGACGGGATAGTCCCAGAAGCGGAAGTTGTCAATGCCGTTGGGGCTTTCGGCCACGGCAAAGAAAGACTTGCGGTCGGCTCCCTCCACGCGCACCACCAATACATACTTTCCGTTCCACTTGATGGCTCCCGAATTCAGGGTAGCATTCATTCCGATGCGTTCCATCAGGTAGGGGTTGGTCTTCTCGTCCAAATCATAACGCCAAAACACGGGCGTGTGTGCGGCGGTCAGTATCGGATGCTTATAACGGGTGATAATGCCGTTTTCTTTTTCCTGCGGTTCATTACGACGTGAGAGCAACACTTCATGCTCATCGAACAATTGTTTTACTTTATCTTCGAAATTCATATCTTCTCGTTTATTTAAAGGGGTGTTATTTCTTTGTTTTCATATCACGGACGAACAGCGTGCGCGGGTCGGCATGGAACTTCACGAAGTCATTGGCCGAAGCTTGTCCGGGGTAAGGGGCATAGTAATGGTTGGGGCGTTCGCGTGCGTTGCGCCACACCAATACGTAGCTTATGGGATACTTGCTAATGACCGGCATCAGCGTTTCCGTCCACCAGGTAGAGTCGGGCACGGCTTCGTATCCCGTTTCGGTAACGGCGGTCGGCTTATCGTGCGATTGTCCTACTTCCGTCAGTATGGTCAGCGCCTTTTCCATATTGTTCAGATATTCCCGGCGGTCGAACTGGTACGTGTCGAAGCCTATCAGGTCGATGATGTCGTCTCCGGGATAGCGTTCCAGATATTCGGCGGTATTGTTCGGTTCCGTTCCCGGCGAATAGGCATAAAGCAAATGCTTCACACCTTTCTGCTGCATGAATTCATAAGTCATGCGCCACAAGGCTTTGTATTCGGTGGCGCTGCACAGGGCCTGTCCCCACCAGAACCAGCTTCCCGTATGTTCGTGCCACGGGCGGAACAGAACGGGCACTTTCCGTCCGTCGCTTGTGGTGAGCGAGTTCATAAAATCGGCTATTGTGCCCATCCAGCCCATGAACTTATCATGTTGCGCTCCTCCCGGCAGCACCGAGGCCACAACGGTAGAGTCGCTTACATCCCAAGCGTCTTTCCCTGTAACAGGATTGTCCGTATGCCAACTGAGCGACACCATGCCGCCGCGTTCATACTGTGCGATGATTTCGCGGCGAAGGCGTTCTATGGGAACATTGTCCAGGTTCTTGTCGCCGCCCAGTTCAATGCGTCCCAAGTCGAAGGACATCATGGCGGGGTAATCTCCGCATACGCTTTTCACATCGCTGCGGTTCTCGTCTCCATCCCACCCGATGCCATATACAGGGTCGTCGTGATGACCAAACAGGAAATGGTTCTGCCGAGAGACTTCTTTCAGTTCCGTAAGCATCTGCTCCGCTTCGGGAGTACGCCCCGAGGACGTGTTTGGGCTGGTGCAGGCAAGCATTCCGCCTGCCAGCACCACGATTGTTATCATCATTCTTATATCTTTCATCATGGCTTATTGTTTTTTCTCGATTCGGATATTGGCAAAACTATGATCTGTGTTCCAGTCCGAGTTGGGCTGCATAATCCAGAAGAGATTGTTCCATCCGGCATTGATTCCATTGGTAGCCACTTCCGACAGCTCCAGCCGAACGGTACACCAGTTGCCATAAGTATTAAAACTTCCGTTAGCAGAGGGATTCCAAGCATATTGCCCTCCGTTCAGCTGAATGAGATAACCGACAGAAGCGGAATCGTAGAACGGATTGCCGTTGGCGGAGTTTACTTCGAACTTGAACCAATAGTCCGAAGGATTGGCAGCGGCTTCGGCCGGGATGTCACATCCTCCGCACAACAGGCTGTTCCAACTCCATGCGGCATACGATCCTTTGACGCGGAAATAAGAACCGTTCAAAGGAGCGGGCTCGTTGGATCCGTTTCCGGTAGTAATCAGTTCGGTTCCCGCCCAAAAGCCGTAGGCGTCAGGAGTGTCCAGATTCCAAAGAATACCGGTTGTATTGCGATAAGGAACACTGACTGTCTTTGTTCCGCTTGCACTTTCCCAAGAGAAAACGATCGTAGAGTTATCCGAAGTATTTTCGGGTATGACAATGGACATATATTGTTCGGTCAATGAATCTACTTCCAAGGCCACTCCGTTCATCGTGATGGTGGAGGATTCCGTGCCGCCCCCGAATCCATAGAGGTCGAAATAAGCACCGTTTACTTTGATGGAGCTTCCCGGCAGGGCAAACTCATTATACAATCCCGAGATACTGACTTCGGGAATCTGGACCGTAAAGTCTACCGAGGTGTTTCCCAATTCCGTTTCATAGTAAAGCTTGTTGTTCACTTCACCGGGGATGGTGCGGGGTATCGGAAAATAGACGGCATGAGCGGTGGCATAGACTTCGCTCAGTGCTATCTCTACATCATTCAGCATCACCTTTCTTGCGTGGCTCAGATTCTCGCCGGTCAGCTTGATCATGTCTTCAAAGGCTGCTCCGGTGAGTGGAGCAGTCATTTCCGTATCGTCGGCACGATAAATGGCGGAGATGGATGGAGCACCGTTTGAAGTCATTCCGTCATCATATCCATCATTATAAGTCACTATATCCTGGCAGGAAACCAGCGTTGCTGTGGCAGCGGCAAACATCAGCCCGCAGACAGCTATATTCAGCTTTTTCATATTCTGTTTATTTTTTGATTGTACGACAATTCTTTTTCTATGTGTTTAGCTCCAGCCCGGGTTGTTGCTGTCAATGGCATCGTTGGTCGAAATCTCGGCCGATGGGATGGGGAAAAGCAAGTGCTTGGCTTCACGGTGTTTGTTCACCGATGCTTCATCGTAGTTGGTTTTCGTACCGTCTTCGTTGGTTCCGCCAATGGAGTTCATGACATCCAGATACAGTCCCCAGCGAATCAAGTCCCAGCGACGGTCGCCTTCCAATGCCAGTTCCTTGGCACGTTCTTCAAAGATAGCCGAACGTAAAGCGACTTTCGAATCAATGGCACCATTGCCCGAAGTGACAGCCGGATTGGCATTTGAACGGGTGCGGATGGCATTCAGGGCTTTGATGGCTTCGCTATCAACACCGCTGCCCAACTCACACATAGCCTCAGCATAAATCAGCACGATATCGGCATAGCGCAGGAACGGCCAGTAGGCATCCGAACGCTCTACGGTGGGGTCGGTTACATCGGAATACTTGGTGCTGTAGGCCAATGTGGAGCTGCTTACATTGAAGGTGTATTGCACACCGTCGTTGTAGGGAGCCACAGGATCTGCCACCTTGTTTCCGTTTTCATCATAACCGGTTGCCATGAGTTTGTATTCAGGCGTATTGGGATAATAGAAACCGTAATTGTCGCTGGCTTGATAAGAATAGCGAAAACGGTGTTTCACACCTTTGGTGATACGATAATCCTTGCTGTCGAACAGCGTGTACCAATGATAACGGTTGCCAATCCATTGGCCTTGCTGAATCAGACCTTGGGCATTTTCCGTTCCACTAAACCAACGGTGAATGGTATTGCCATACTCTTCGTCGTTGTTCAAGGTTTGCAGCATGAACATGTGCTCTGCCTTGTTATAGTTGCTGCGTTTCCACAGTTCATCATAAGGAAGCAAGTCATAGCTGCCGTACTTTCCACCCATCACGTCCTTGGCATATTGTGCGGCTTTGGTGTAACAGTCTTTGGTGTCGAAACTTTCATATCCGGCGACTTGCGTCTTTCTGAAAGTCTTGCTCGTGGGGAGAACCAGCACTTTCTCACCGTTATTGAACTCATAGCTGGCACCGGTCTTTACTATCATTTCTTCGCCGGCAGTCATGGAACCGGAAGCCATCGTGACATACACTTTGGCCAAGAGACCGGCTGCGGCACCCTGTGCTACATGCCCTTCCTGGAAATCGACATCTGTATTCTTGTACATCACAGGAATGGCTTCTTCAAGCAAGCGGATGATTTCGGCATATACCTCTGCAATAGGGCGGCGGGGCTGTTCATAAGAAGCACCTTCGCTGATAGCCACATTGAACATCGGAATATCGCCGTATGCCTTGGTGAGCATGAAGTAGGCAAAAGCCTTGTTGAACTTCAGTTCCCCGATGGCGTTGGCTTTGACCTTTTCATCCGCTCCCGTAATTTGGTTCACATAGTTTAAAGCTACATTGGCCCGGTTGATTAAGCTGTAGCAACCTTTCCAAACGGCATCGGCCACTTCGTCTCCTTGAAAGTTGCCGGCTCCCAGATTACTGAATGCCCAATCGGGACCGCTTGTATAATCACAGTCCATTTCGAGGACACGGGGGAAGTTCTGCCAACGGAACATGTCATTGGCCCATTTACTATATACGCCTGTCACCCAAAGATTCACGGCAACATTGTCATTACCTACTTGGTCGGGACCTACGAAAGCGTACGGATCTTCGGCCAAAAAATCATCGCAAGATGTAAAGCTACCCATTAAGGCAGCAGAAAGAGCGACACTGAGAAATATATGGTTGAATTTCATTGTTCTTTTTCTTTTAAGTTATTGTTTGCTATTGATATCTCACAATCAAAAAGTGACCTTCATTCCGATGGAATAAGTCCGGCTGCTCGGATAAGAATAGATATCCACTCCACGACGGGAAGCATCGGAACCGAAGGCGTTTACTTCGGGGTCGAACCAGCTATAGTCCGTAATGGTAAACAGGTTGGTGGCACTGGCATAAAAGTTCAAGTTCTTGATACCCTTGAAAGGATTGGCCCAGTTATAGCCAATGTTCAAGTTCTTCAACTTCAGGTAAGAGCCGTCTTCCACATACCGGTCGCTGATAAGCATATTACGTTCGTAGCTTGATACGGCTTTCGGCCATTGGGCGATTGCGGTTGTTTCAGGAGTCCAACGGGTGTCGTAAGCGGCTTGCGGAATGTTGGCTACATTACCCATTTTCACATCCATCAAGTTACCGTTGAAAATGTCGTTGCCCTGGCTGCCCTGGAAGAAGAAACTCAATGTGAAGTTCTTCCAAGAAAAGTTATTGGTGATGCCATATACAAAGTCCGGATTCGTGTCGCCGATGATAACACGGTCGGCATTGGTGATGGCAGGATTATCATCGAAATTGCGATACTTTATTTCGCCTATCATTTTCTGTCCTTTGGCGCGAACGGCGGGATCGGGGTCGGCCATCACTTCAGCCAGATTGTCATAAAAGCCATCTTCTACATAGCCAAATATGGTACCGATGGGGCAACCGTTGCGTTGCAAGAACACCTCGTCGGCCTTATACCACAAGCGGGTAGCGAACTGGTCGGCTTCCAGACCGCCGATCTGGTTCTTGTTGAAAGAGATGTTGGCATCAATGTTCCACTTCAACGGTGTGTTTTGCAACAGGTAGAATTTACCTGAGATTTCCAGACCTTCATTGGTTACATAGCCACTGTTTACCATCATGTTGGCAAAACCTGTACTCAAAGGGATCTTCACTTCTTGCAACAGGTCGCGGGTTTTCTTGTGGTAATAATCCACCGTCAGATTGATGCGTCCATTCAGGAAACCCATATCGAGGCCTACATTGTATTGTGCAGTCGTTTCCCAACGCAAGTCATCGGCTACCGGTCCACGCCAGTCTACTTGGGCAAAACCGCTGTTGATGCCACCGGCAAACGGATAATTAGCAACACTCAGCATAGGCAGGGTACGATAGCTGCCGATACCTTGATTACCCGTTTCACCATAGCTGGCACGGAACTTTAAATTGCTGAAGATGTTCAAGTCCTTGATAAACTTCTCCTCACTCATGCGCCATGCAAAGGCACCCGAAAGGAAACCGGCCCATTTGTTGGCATCAGTAAACTTACTGGAACCGTCGGTACGGTAGGAGGCGGTAAAGATATACTTGTCCAGCAAGGTGTAATTGATACGGCCGAGGAAAGAAGCCAATGCCGCATCGCCACGGTCGCTTTGCAGCTTGCCGGGCTTGGTACCGAGGCTCATGTCATAGTCTTGTGTCAAGTCATTGGGAAATCCGGTGGCGCTCATTGACTTGCTGCCCCAATTGGTCTTTTCTGCCGTGAAACCTACTACGGCATTGATGCCATGCACTCCGAAAGTCTTGTCAAAAGTGAACAAAGATTCGGTCGTGATTCCCATGTACCAATTGTCCGATTGTCCTGCTTTACCGTTGATGCCGTTCTGTCCCGATCCTTCTTGGGTTTGCTGACCGAAGTAAGTACCGCGATTGTGGTTGGTATAACTGATACCTAAATTCTGACGGAATTTCAAGAAAGGGAACAACTTGACTTCTGCATACGATGACGTGAATACATTGATGGCCTTCAGGTGATCCTTTGTATCATTGATGTAAGCGTATGGATTGGATGCCAGCCAGCTCAATTCGTCATTGGTTGTCTGGTCCATGTGTGTCGGGTCGTAATTGGGCGGGAAAATCAATGACGAACGAATCACACCATAGTCATTGGAGTTTGTTTTGCTGAAATCGGTTTCAGTGTGGGTAAAGTTCATGTTCATTCCCATTTCCAGCCATTTGTACATTTTGCGACCGATGTTGGCACGCAGTGCATAACGGGTAAAACCGGACTCTTTGATAATACCATCCTGATTCAGGAAGTTACCGGAGAAGGCATGCCATCCTTTTTCCGAACCGCCGCTTACACTCAAGTTGTATTCTTGCGAAAAGCCGTTCTGATAAATCAGGTCTTGCCAGTCGGCTCCTCCCACCCAAGTCTGGTTGCCGTATTCATCGGTATAATAACCCGGATTACGGTAATCTTTAGGAGAAGGCAGGTATTTGCCGTTTTCATAATCCAGTGTTCCGTTGGGCAATGAAGGATAGCTCCACATTCCGGGATAAGACAGTTGGGCATAAGGCTTGCCATCGTATTGGTAGCTGTTCAGGTCTTGTTCGTTTATATAGCTGGCGTAAGTCGCAGCATCAAGCACCTTCACTTTGTTGGCTATGCGTGAAAAAGAAAAATTACTTGAAAATTCCACTTGCTCATAACCGGCTTCGCCCCGTTTGGTTGTGATAATCACCACACCATTGGCTCCACGTGAACCATAGATGGCTGTGGCGGAAGCATCCTTCAACACTTCAATGCTTTGAATGTCGTGTGGATTGATGAACGACAAAGGGTTTGAAGTGTTATTGTTGTTCTGATTGGCATCGCTGGCCGGAGTGGAACCGGCGTCAAAAGGAACTCCGTCCACAATAAACAAAGGCTGCGAACTGGTAGAGAACGAGTTGGTTCCACGTACCTGAATGCTTACTCCACCACCGGGAGCACCATCGGCGGCATTAATCTGTACGCCGGCTACCTTACCGGCCAATCCTTGGCTTAAATCAGTCGGATTTCCTTTCATCAGGTCATCGCTCTTGATCTGGGATACCGCACCGGATAAATCTCTCTTCTTCATCGTACCATATCCCACCACTACCACTTCATCCAATACCTCTGTATCATCTTTGAGCGTAACCGTAAGTTGAGTTTCATTTCCTTTTAAAGCTACATCTTGCGATTGATATCCGATAAAGCTGACGGTCAGTACGGCTTTTGCAGGCACTTCCAAGGTGAACTTACCGTCAATGTCGGTGATGGTTCCGTTGGTTGTTCCTTTCTGTATTACATTGGCACCGATTACCGCTTCACCGTTTTGGTCAACCACGATACCGGCAATCTTCTTGTTTTGTTGTACAATCTCGATGGCATCTGCTGCAACGGCGTAAGCCTGCTGTACATTGCCCAATAAAAATGCGGCACAAGCACTGGTGACTAATATGCCTTTTTGAAGATTTCTTTTCATATTGTGTCTTTCTATAAAATTAAATGTTTCTTGTTTATAATCCCATTTGCGCCCACAGCCATTGGCTCCATTGCTCGTATTGTTCCTGATACCAGTAGTGTCCGGTTTCCAGATAGGGGTGAAGTTCCTTGGGAGCGGTGATACTGTTGTAAGCGGCGTATGTGGAAGTAGGTGGGCACACATCGTCGTTGTATCCCCAACTGAACCAGCCGGGCACCGTAATCCGGCGGGCAAAGTTGACCATGTCATAGTAATCTGCCGTTTGGATTCGTTGCGGGGTAGGAGTCGGGAAATAGTAAAAATAATGCGGCCAGCCTCCGGCTACCTTCTGCAAGTGTGCCCGATGGTCGCACATGGCAGGATGAATGGCGGCATAGAACGTAACCCGTTTGTCTAATGCGGCTGTAACCATAGACAACGCACCGCCCTGGCTGGAACCGGTTACACCCAAGGCCTTGCCGTTGTATTGGGGAAGAGAGGTTATGAAATCGACCGCCCGCAGGGCACCCACAAATACACGCTTGTAATAACTGTAGTTACGATTGTCATCATTTTGATACTGATAATTGTAAAGTGCCCCGTATGCCAGTTCGTCATAGACAGACTGCTGCATGGTTACCGGAATGCCATGAATACCGATTTCCAAAGTAATGGCACCTTTGGCAGCTGTTTCCACATCGCCGTAGTAGGGACGCACTCCCGCACCGGGTACACGGAGCAGTGCCGGATAATTGCCGGAAGCTTTAGGCATGCAGAGAATACCGAAAGTACGCGAGCCTTGACGGATGTTTTGGAAACTGACCTGATAGACATTGACCGTTTCGGTGCAGCGTGACGGTAGCAGTTCCATGGTGGAAGACAAAGGTACCTGGCGGGCTTCTTTCAAAGTGCCTTCCCAAAAGTTGTCAAAGTCGCTTGGGTTTACGGCATGTGCCCGGATGGATTCCGGAGCGTATGCGGCGGTTGCCATGCCGTCGTATGTCTTGTTGCCAACGTACGCCTTCACTTTGCAACGAAGAAAACCGGGAGTGTTCATGCTGCTGCTGACAGTCAGCTTTCCATCCTTCAGTGATACTCCATCTTTCTTTTCTGTGGGATACCACTCAGGGCCTAGTTCATAGTCCACTTTCACATCGGGCAATACATTCTGCGCTTTGTACACCTGAATGGTGAAAGTACATTTCTCTTTCAGTCGGTATGTCCAGTCCGAATGATCGGGCGAGACCACCACGCGGATTTCATTTCCGCGGATTTGTGCAAACATGGATGCGGTACACAGGTACAGCATGAAGCCGGCAATCCAAATTTTTCTGTTTCTGTTCATGGTATAAATAGTTAAAATGAATGTTGTTTCAGTTGTTGGTTGGCAGTACGGATAATGGCTATAGTGGTACTGTCGGACATAAATACCGAATTCAGGCCTTGCTGCTCTTGCGCCGGATCGCCCGTATAGTCATCTCCTCTTTGCCAATATAAGTGCTTGGGGGCAGCCAGTCCGCCCCATGCCCAGAAGTTGCATCCAGTCAGTCCGGCTGATTGCGCGGTCCTATCGGTTATCAGGCTGAATATGTATTGATAGTAGGTATCTCGTGCCTGTGTTGTAGCTGATTTGTCAAACCGGAACCCGTCCCTTGGATAACCGAATTCTTCCAAAACCAACGGTTTGCCATATTTTTGTGCTATTTCCAGATGCTCGTCTATGTATTGTTTCGATTGCAACTGCGCTGCCTCTGCCTTTTCTGACAAACTGTCTGCCGGCGCCCATCCCCAGTTGTAGGGCCAGATATGAATGTTCATATAGTCAATGTGCTTGTCGGCATGGATTCGCTCGAACAGGGCGAGGTCTTCCTCACAGCCATGTTTGCCCTCGCTACCTGTTGAGACCAGATGATTCCGGTCGAGCGACTTGATGAAACGACTAACCTCAGCCATCCAGATAGCGAAAGCCTCTTTGTTTTCTCCCGAGAACGCACGAGGTTCGTTGCCTATCTGCCATGACATGATTGTGGGGTCTTCCACATAACTTATGTTTGTATACCTATTGATTCGGGTAATGATATCCTTTACATAGTCGGCAAAAAGTGATTTTGCTTTCTTGTTGTTTGGAAATTCCTTAACATAATCCATGAATGCCGGCCATCCGTCTATGCTTGGGACAGGGGCTTTTCCTTTTCCGGCCCATTCCAGATATTGGCTATACCCGCCGCTCCATTCCCAGGAATTGTTCAGGTAGAGAACTGCCAGCATGTCTCTTTTTTTCATTTCAGAAAGAAGAAAGTCCAGCCCGGCAAGAATGGTATCGTTGTAAACACCCGGTGCTGTCTGGAGCGTAGGCTCTACTTTCGAGGTAATTCCACGGGCACCGTCGCTGCCTACCAGTATTCTTAAATTGTCTATACCTATACTCTTTAAGGAATCCAGTTCCTGAACCAAGCGTTCACGATTTCCTCCTTCACCTTCGGAAGCAAGAATGCCTCCATACCAAAAGTTGGCACCGATATATTTATAAGGTTTGCCATCACGGACAAACATTCCCTTTTCAACTTGTACAAAGGGAGATGCCTGCTGTTGCGTTTCTGTACAACACGCACCGCAGAGTACTGCGGAAAGACATAGGGTTACAAGGGTGTTCTTCATGTTATTCATTAAATTTAAATTCGGTTCTTTTTGTGCTGGCAAATGTATGAGGAAAGATATAGATCGGCTTCTTCAATTGATTATCAGACTATCCGTATTGTGTATTTATCAATTTGGGAAGTGTTTTTACTCATTTGGGATAGTGTTTGCCTCTATTATCCCATTTGATTTTTATAACTTTGCAGCGTTAAACCTAATACTGATATGATGAAAAAGAACTTGCTCCTGATTTTGATGTGTTTTGTCTGTGGGCTTGTATATGCGCACGACGGATTAAACTTTAGAAATCTTGATGTGAAGTCCGGGATTTCGGATAATTATGTACGGTCTGTTCTGCGCGACCAGTATGGCTTCATGTGGTTTGCCACGCTCAACGGTCTGAACAGATACGATGGTTATCAGTTCAAGAAATACACAACGACCCAATTAGGGGCTTACAACAATGACATTGAATCTATCGCAGAAGATGCGGCAGGCAATATTTGGATAAAAGGTCCCGTCAGTTATTATATCTACGATCGGGAACAAGATAAATTGGAGAACAAGATACAGCCTGTCTTAAATAAATATGGAATAACGGGAGAGGTGAGCTATCTTACTGTCGATAAGGATTACAACCTGTGGTGTACCGTGATGGATACGTTGTTCCATTATGATTTTGCAAAGAGTAAGTTGCATACCTTTCAACTGCCTGGAAAGGAAAAAATGCAACAGGTTGTTTGTCGGCGTTCGTGTGCCTATCTGCTCTTCTCGAATGGAGAAATAGCCCGCATCGATTCAAACTTTCAACATATCCGTCCGGAAACACGAAGAACCCTCTCTTCCGGTTTGCAATATAACCTTTATATAGATACGGTGGACAGGCTTTGGTTTTACGCTTCGCATGCTTCGGGCTTGCAATGTTATGATACCAATCAAAAACAATGGATAGATTACGTGGGTAGGCAGGAAGTGACAGATGCGTTGATAACTGCCGTAATGGATGACGGGGACGGCAATTTATGGATTGGAACGGATGACAAAGGAGTTTATATCAGTTACAATCAAGACAAGCAATTGGTGCGGATAAACAAGAAATCAGAGAATCCTTTTTCATTGGCCGACAATCATATCAATTGTTTTTTCAAAGACAATCAGAACACCATGTGGGTAGGAACGGGCAAACAGGGAGTATCTTTTGCCGCTTTGGATAAAATAGCCTTCAACACTTGTTTCTTGCCGGAACAGGAAGACGTGAAATGCTTGCAGGAAGACAAGGAAGGAAACCTGTGGATGGGGTTCGATGGAGAGGGGCTAATCCGACAGGATGCGGGCAAGGCCTCTTATACGCGCTTTAAAATGAAAAAACACTCCATCCCTTCCGATTTGATTATTTGTTCGTGTCTGGATGCCAAGGGCAGGCTTTGGTTCGGAACTTATGGAGGAGGAGCTTTTTATGAACAAGGAGGAACGTTCATTCCCTTGCGTAATGCCGCTCCCGCTTCATTGAAATACATCCGACGCATAGCGGAAGATGCGAACGGAACCATTTGGTTCGGTACGTTTATGCAAGGATTGTATGCCATGGATGCCGATGGGAACTTTACCGCCTATACGATGGATTCTTCCATCCTCCAAACGAACAGTATCATGGATCTGGCTTATTCGGGAGGACGTAACCTGTATGTCGGAACCAGCAGCGGACTTTATTCCATGGATATCTATACGCGAAAGATGGTTCCCCTAACAGGGAATAAAGCTGGGACTCAGTCCTTGCCCGATTCTTATATCACCTGTCTGTTTTATGACAGTCGTGGATTGTTGTGGATTGGTACTCGTACCGGAATGACTGTTTTTGACGAGAAAAAGGATGGAATGATACACCTTTCTATAGAAGACGGGCTGTCGCACCAGTGCATTCGTGCCGTGACGGAAGACAAGTATAAGAACATTTGGGTGGCGACCGATCATGGAATAACAAATATTTGGGTGGCGGCCTCTCCGACGGGAAAGTCTTCATCCTACTTGTGTTACCCCTATTTTGAAGAAGACGGTATTGGCGATATGACTTTTAACTCACATTCCATTACCTGCACCGGGCAAGGGGAAATCCTGATGGGAGGCATTGGCGGATATTTGAAAATAACTCCCCGGCCAACCGACTTCTACAATCGTTCCGGGAATCCTGTTGTATTTACCGACTTGCTGTTGGCGAATCAGAAAATGGAAGTCGGTTCCCGTACTTCCAACGGACGCATCCTGCTCCCCAAAAACATTCAGCTATTAGAGGAGATAACCATGGACTATTCCGATAGTAATTTTGCGCTGGAGGTATCGTCCATGGATTATCAGAATCGGCACAAGCAGCAATTTGCCTATCGCTTGGGAGAACAGGAGGAATGGGTGAAGCTGGAGGGAAACCGCATTCATTTCAACCGTTTGTCTTACGGGACCTTCCGATTGCAAGTAAAAGTGTATGAGCCTAACGGATACGACAATCCTGTATCTTCTTTACTTATTCACGTCCGTCCTCCGTTTTGGCTTTCGTTGCCGGCGTATGGGTGTTATGCGCTGATGGTCATTTTTCTTTTCCTTCTTATATTAAGGAATACCCAAAGAAAGCACAAACGCTTGATGGAACAACAAAAGCATGAGATGGAGATAACGCAACAGCATGAAATGGATGAGGCGAAGATGCGTTTCTTCACCAATGTCAGTCACGACCTTCGTACTCCGCTGGCTTTGATTATCACTCCGCTCGAAAAGTTGCTGGCTTCGGAGTCGGCCCGAAACCTGAAAGCAGACTTGGAGCTGATTCATCGCAATGCGGTGGCTTTACTGGACGAGGTCAATCAGTTGCTTGACTTCCGAAAACTGGATAAGCAGAAAGCCCAACTCTCTCTTTCATACGGTAACCTGTCGGATTTTGTCAAAGAGACTTGCGATTCCTTCAAGGAACTGTCTCTTAAAAACGGCATACAGTTGGAGTTAAACCTGATGGATGCCGATATCAGCATGTCCTTTGACCGAAACAAGATGCAACGCATTTTGCTCAACCTTCTGTCCAATGCCGTCAAGTACAATCGGGAAGATGGAAGCGTGGTGGTTACGGTCGATAAAATACGTGTGTCGGAAAAAGAACATGTACGCATACAAGTGGCCGATACAGGCATTGGCATCAAGGACGAGAACAAGGAAAAAGTGTTCGACCGTTTCTTTCAGGAACAGCACGCCGCCACAACGTATGTAGGCAGCGGCATCGGATTGCATATCGTTAAAGAATACGTGACCTTGCACCAAGGTACCATCCGGATAACCGATAATCGGCCGCAAGGAAGCATCTTTGTCATTACCTTGCCTGTCGTGGGCGGGACGAATGAGGAAAGGCAGCTTTGCCACGGCTCCCAAGAGGAAGGCATATCGGTTCTTGTGGTGGAGGACAACGACGATTTCCGCCGTTTCCTAGTGGGATGCCTGAAAGAACACTATCAGGTGTTCGAGGCTTCCAACGGCAAGGAAGCACTTGAGATCCTGTCGCAGCAGTCTGTACAAATGGTAATCAGCGACGTGATGATGCCTGTCATGGACGGGCTGGAATTATGCCATGCCGTCAAGACGGACATCCGGTTCTCGCACATCCCCGTCATCCTGCTGACCGCCCGCACCGCCGAAGAACATGTGTTGGGCGGATTGCGCGAAGGAGCCGACGACTACATCACCAAGCCTTTCAACCTCGACATCCTATTGTTGCGGATTCAGAAGTTGCTGCAATGGACACAGAGCAACCATGAAAAGTTCGGCAAGATGGAGGTATCTCCATCCGAAATAACGATTAGCAGTCTGGATGAACAATTAATAGAGAAGGCTATCCGCATTGTGGAAGAAAATATGGATAACTCAGAGTTTTCCGTTGAGGAGCTCAGCGCGCAGATAGGTATTAGCCGGAGTGGTCTATATAAGAAGTTGATGTCTATTACGGGGAAGTCTCCTTTGGAGTTTATGAGAATCTTACGTCTTAAACGCGGAAAACAATTATTGGAGAAGAGTCAACTCAGTATCTCTCAAATAGCTTATCAGGTGGGGCTGTCCCCCAAGCAGTTTGCCAAGTACTTTAAGGAAGAATATGGATGTCTGCCATCAGAATATAATTAGTGTTTACCGAATAAATAATAATAATTGGATACTATTTCTTTATGAAACGTATACAAACTGCTAGTGCCAAGGAGAAATGATAATGTCAAAACTTCATTTAAATAACAGACATCTATTCAATGCTGAAGTACAAAAAAATGTCGTTTTGAAAGATTAAAACTAAAGGACATTGTAGCAAAATAGGCGAATATAGCCAGTTGATTATCAATGAAATTTTCAAAGTTTAGATAAGAACTAAGCAATCAAACACATTACAATGCTGGACGGGAATGTGCTACTTTGTCAAGAACATGATAAAGATAGAATCTCTTCAGAAATCTTAGCCTTGCTCTAATCGAATTTGAGCAGGTTATCTTCACCGTCATCATAAGAGATTATGTGATTGCATCTCTGCTTGGTTATCATTTAATACCTTTCATTTCTATAAGGTAAACCTACACAGATATTGGATTCACCTTCATCGTCTCCAGATTCAGAAACAGCCCGTAATGTTCCAGCATTCCGTTGCGAAACATCTTCCATAAAATATTGCACCCGAGTTGCGTCAGCGTGGAGTTGATGAACAGCCCTGAATGGGATTTGCTACATTAATTAGGAAAATATGAAATAAGGTTTATCAAAATTGCCTGTTGAACCTGCTGTAGCACCTGCTATTGCCAGTTAAAATTACAATCAGGGAAATTGCAGATAAACAAAAAAATACTATCTTTGCAGTGTAATAAAAGTGTTCTTTAGACTTAATGCAAAACATGACAAATATACGTAGTTCGCTCGTTTCTAAATCGTTACCTATTATAGTATAGATATTTTCCAATTGTCTGTATTTCAATTAGAAAAGAAAACTTGAATGTCTTGCGAGGTGGTAGGTCAGGTTCTTTTTTATTCCACAAATGTCGGCAAGTTCTTTTAGATAGGCATTCATCTTTTGGTTACTCGGCATGGGTAAAGCCCGGTGTTCCGGTTGCTTGCCTTTGTATTTTTGTAATATGCGCAATGGTATATCCAGCAGGCGCACATTAATCGGAACGCCAGTCTTGTGGCGTTTGGAGATGATCCAATAATTCCCGTCAAGGTACTTCTGGATATTCTCATCTTTCAGCATATACACATCAATATATGCCAGACCGGTGAAGCAGGAAAAAACGAAGACGTCCCTTACTCTCTGCAAACGGTCTATGTCAATGTCCTTGTTCATTATCGTTTGCAGCTCGTCCATTGTCAGGAAACCTTTATCTACTTGAACAAAAGTAATCGGCTGTGTGAAAGGGTTGGACTGGATCATGCCGGCATTTCTCGCTCTCGTTATGGCTTTCTTGAACAACTGCATCATCTTGGAAGTGGCGTTATGACCTACTTTCTTGTCCACACGCAAGAAGTTACGGAAACCGGTTATAAATTCCTCGTCCACTTCATTCAGAGGTATATCCTTGTATCTTTCTTTTTTAAACCTGAATGAAATAAATTCTTCCAGTCGCCTATAAGTCAAATCATATTTTTTATAGGTATTAGAAGATAATGACGTGCCCACTTCTTTCCGCTTTTCCTCGTTCATCTTCTTGAAGATGCTCAACACTGTGTTGGTTTTCGTTTCGATGCCCAGATAGATATTCTTCAGTTTCAATGGGGACGGATAGCGTTTGTTCTCTATCTCTTTCTCATAAATGCGTGTGATGTCGGTCTTGATTTTTTCTATTTGGGTACGCAAATGTACCGCCGTTGCGCTGCGACCTACTACGCCACCGTCTTTCCACATCTTTTTATCTACCATAAGTTGGGAATTAAACTGTACCTGCTCGCTGTCCACCGTGATGCGAACCATGATAGGGTATTGCCTGTCTTTCCCCTGCTCTCTTTTTCTTGCATAACAAAGTACGCTGAATGTGTTCCGTTTCATACGCTGTCTGTTTTTTAATTGCAAAATTATTGCTTGTCAAATACTTAAAATAATTTTCAAACAGACACTTGGCGGCTTTATAGCTGACACTTGAAAGAAGTTGTCCTACTTTTCCAAAAGGTAACCTGTAACCATTCCTGACATTATCTTTTCCTGCTCAGGATTTTAGGTAATCCGGTGTCAGTAAAATTGAATGTAAACTACGACAAACCAATGACATACCTACGAACTCGTAACCATTTTCAGCGTTTTTTTTCTTGGTTACGATTTGGGTATTTTGTTTGTCCGATTTTCGTCTTTTAGGGGGATATTTATCTGTCTTGGTAGAATAAGAAAATATCCCCAAAGTCGCTGACTTTGAGGATATTTTCTTCGACTTGCTTATATTAGTCGTTTTTTGTAAGCGGTGCGTACGGGACTCGAACCCGTGACCCCATGCGTGACAGGCATGTATTCTAACCAACTGAACTAACGCACCAATAATTCAAATAATCTTTCTTCCGATACTTTCTCTCTCGATTGCGGGTGCAAAGGTACGCATTATTTTTAAATCTGCAAGCATTTTGGCAAAAACCATTAAAAAAATATTCTCCGACTCCCTTTACCTTCCCATCCTAAAAATTACGATATTGTTATTATTTTAATCTTTTCAACAAACTTCTTGTTATAAAATTTAGCTCATTAGCAATAATTCGCTATTTTTGTGCACTCAATAGATTAAAATCGAAAATTAGGGAAAAAGATGAATACAACTGCAAAATTATTGTTGCACTGCCCAGACCAACCAGGCATTTTGGCAGAAGTCACAAACTTTATTACAATTAACAGAGGTAATATTGTCTACTTAGACCAATATGTGGACCATGTAGAAAATATATTTTTCATGCGTATAGAATGGGAAATAAAGGATTTCTTTATTCCTAAAGATAAAATAGAAGATTATTTTGAAACATTGTATGCCCAAAAATATGAAATGAAATTCCGTCTTTATTTCTCGGATGTAAAACCCAAAATGGCCATATTTGTTTCCAAACTGTCCCATTGCCTGTTCGATATGCTGGCACGCTACACTGCCGGAGAATGGAATGTGGAAATTCCGCTGATTATAAGTAACCATCCCGATCTGCAGCATGTAGCAGAACGCTTCGGTATACCATTCTATCTCTTCCCTATTACCAAAGAGAACAAAATGGAACAGGAAAAAGCAGAAATGGAGCTGTTGGAACAACATAACATCAATTTCATTGTACTGGCACGCTATATGCAAGTGATTTCCGAACAAATGATTGAAGCATACCCCAACCGTATCATCAACATACACCACTCTTTCCTCCCTGCGTTCGTTGGTGCAAAACCTTATCATGCAGCGTTTGAACGAGGAGTGAAAATCATTGGTGCGACCAGCCATTATGTTACCTCCGAACTAGATGCCGGTCCTATCATTGAGCAAGATGTAGTACGCATCACACACAAGGACACTGTGCAGGATTTAGTAAGTAAAGGTAAAGATTTGGAAAAAATAGTCCTTTCTCGTGCTGTTCAGAAACATATTGAACGAAAAGTATTGGCTTATAAAAATAAAACAGTTATCTTTAGCTGATGAAAATTGCTGTCGTAAAATATAATGCAGGAAACATCTACTCCGTAGACTATGCATTGAAGCGCCTTGGAGTAGAAGCAACCATCACTTCCGATAAGGAACTATTGATGAGTGCCGACAAAGTTATCTTCCCCGGTGTGGGCGAAGCCGAAACAACCATGAGCCATCTCCGGAAAAACCGGCTGGATGAAGTTATCAAAAACTTAAAACAACCTGTACTAGGTATCTGCCTGGGAATGCAGCTGATGTGCCGGCACTCCGAAGAAGGAAATGCCGATTGCTTGGGCATCTTTGATACTGATGTAAAGTTGTTCAGCCCCACCCGGCATGAAGACAAAGTACCCCATATGGGATGGAACACCCTGACCCATGTACGCAGCGACCTGTTCAAAGGATTCACCAAAGAAGAATTTGTGTACTTCGTACATAGCTTCTATGTGCCCCTGAACGAGTTTACGGCAGCACAAACAGATTATATCCTCCCCTACAGTTCGGCCTTGCACAAAGATAATTTTTATGCAACACAGTTTCATCCCGAAAAGAGTGGAGCCGTGGGCGAACGAATCCTGAGGAACTTTTTAGAATTGTGAACCATTACATTATATATAATAATGTATAAGAAGAAATAGATATGATAGAGTTAATTCCTGCCATCGACATTATTGATGGCAAATGCGTCCGTCTTTCTCAAGGAGATTATAGCACACAGAAAGTATATAACGAAAACCCGGTTGAGGTTGCCAAAGAATTTGAAGCTCATGGGATTCATCGTCTGCACATTGTCGATTTGGATGGAGCAGCCTCACGCCATGTTGTGAATTACCGTGTACTGGACCAAATCGCCAGCCGTACTTCTCTGGTCATTGATTTTGGAGGAGGGATAAAGACAGACGAGGATCTAGTCATCGCTTTCGATAATGGCGCACAAATGGTAACTCTGGGCAGCGTAGCCGTGAAAAATCCCGGACTTTTCAAAAAATGGCTGGAACAATACGGAAACGAGAAAATCATTCTGGGAGCTGATGTAAAGAAGAATAAAATTTCTGTCAATGGCTGGAAAGAGGAAAGTCAGCAGCAGTTGATCCCTTTTTTGAAAGATTATACTAAAGAAGGAGTTTTCAAGGTGTTGTGTACCGACATCAGCCGTGACGGAATGTTGCAAGGGCCTTCCGTGGAACTATACCAGCAAATCCTGAAGGAGTTCCCGGATATGCATCTGATAGCCAGCGGAGGAGTAAGCTGTATACAGGATATTATCGACCTGGAAATAGCCAAAGTCCCGGCTGTTGTTTTCGGCAAGGCGTTATACGAGGGAAAAATTACATTGAAAGACTTAAACCGTTTCATGTAAGAACAAATTATGTTAGCAAAAAGAATCATACCTTGCCTGGACATCAAAGACGGGCAGACCGTAAAAGGAACCAATTTCGTAAACTTACGTCAAGCAGGTGATCCGGTAGAACTGGGGCATACCTACAGTGAACAGGGAGCTGACGAGCTGGTCTTTCTTGACATCACTGCCAGCCATGAAGGACGCAAAACCTTTACCGATTTGGTAAAACGGGTGGCGGCTAATATCAATATCCCCTTTACTGTAGGAGGAGGTATAAACGAACTGAACGATGTAGACCGGCTATTGAACGCGGGAGCTGACAAAGTTTCTATCAATTCATCAGCCATCCGTAATCCGGATTTGGTAGACAAGATTGCCAAACATTTCGGTTCACAAGTTTGTGTGGTAGCCATTGACGCCAAGCAGACCGAAACTGGCTGGAAATGCTATCTGAACGGTGGCCGGATTGAAACCGACAAGTACCTGTTTGACTGGGCTAAAGAAGTGAACAACCGCGGGGCAGGAGAAATTCTCTTCACGAGCATGAACCATGACGGAGTGAAAAACGGATATGCCAACGAAGCCCTCTCCACCCTGGCCGATTTACTGACAATTCCCGTCATCGCATCTGGAGGCGCCGGATGCATGGAACATTTCCGCGATACATTTGCAAAAGGGAAAGCAGATGCAGCATTAGCAGCCAGCGTTTTTCATTTCGGAGAGATTAAAATTCCCGAATTAAAACAGTATCTTTGCGAGCAAGGAATTAATGTGAGGTTATAATTCTGTTTTTAATTGCATCTAAATCTGTTTCCATTACCATCCCAGACAGGGTGAAAGACTGGCAAACGACCTTCAGGTCCTCATTCCACTCTGAATGACGATGCTGATGAAATTTTAAACAAGTTCTATACAACACCGATAATATAACAATAAAAATATAGAAAAATGGATTTGAATTTTGAAAAAATGAACGGGTTGATCCCCGCCATCATACAAGACAACAGCACCAACAAAGTACTGATGTTAGGGTTTATGAATGAAGAAGCATACCGAAAAACAATGGAAACTGGTAAAGTAACTTTCTTCAGCCGTACCAAGAACCGCCTGTGGACAAAAGGTGAAGAAAGCGGGAATTTCCTGAATGTTGTTTCTATAAAAGAAGACTGTGACAAGGATACCCTGCTGATCAAAGTAAATCCGGCAGGTCCTGTATGTCACACCGGAACAGATACTTGCTGGGGAGAAGAAAACAAAGAAGACATCATGTTCCTAAAGGAATTACAAGATTTCATTGACAAACGTCATGAGGAAATGCCCGCAGGCTCTTACACCACCAGCCTGTTCGAATCCGGTATCAACAAAATGGCACAGAAAGTAGGTGAAGAAGCCGTGGAAACGGTTATCGAAGCTTGTAACGGAACCGACGAACGCCTTATCTACGAAGGAGCCGATCTGATATACCACATGATTGTACTGCTCACCTCAAAAGGCTATCGCATCGAGGACCTTGCCCGTGAATTGAAAGAACGTCATAGCGCTACGTGGAAAAAACACTAAAATGATGGACGAAGCTCTCATTCGATATAAAAACGTATATATCAACCAACAAGAATTAGGCGTATTGGAAGATGTAAACCTGGAACTGAACAAGGGTGAATTTGTTTACCTCATTGGGAAAGTCGGTTCCGGAAAGACCTCATTACTGAAAACAATTTACGGTGAGCTGGATATACAGTCAGGAGAAGCCGAGGTGCTAGGCTACAACATGACTAACATCAAGCGGAAGCATATTCCCGAACTGCGCCGCCGTTTAGGCATTGTCTTTCAAGATTTTCAGTTACTGACAGACCGCACCGTACACGCTAACCTCAGTTTTGTATTGCGCGCCACCGGATGGACAAACAAAGCAACCATCAAAGCACGCATTGAAGAAGTACTGGACCAAGTGGGAATGACCGGTAAAGGATACAAAATGCCCAACGAACTATCGGGTGGCGAACAACAACGCATTGTTATCGCCCGTGCCATCCTAAACCGGCCGGACATTATTCTGGCCGATGAGCCGACGGGTAACCTGGACACGGAAACAGGGCGCAAAATTGTAGAACTTCTGAAATCCATTTGTGCTACAGGCTCCGCCATCATGATGACCACCCATAATCTGCATCTCTTGTCGGAATATCCGGGAGTTGTCTACCGTTTTGAGAATCATCATATCAAAGAAGTGACTCACGAATACAGCCGGATGGAAAGAAGTCAAAATGAGACCGAAAAAGGAGAAAAAACGACAGTTGCACCCCAAGAAACGGCAGAATAAGTAGATGAATGATAAATATCATCGCTAAAATGCTGATTTTTGCAGTCTTATTTGTATATTTGCACGCTAATTATCAATATAGGAACAATTAAAATACGAAACGAAAAATGAAAGTTTTAAAGTTTGGAGGTACTTCGGTAGGTTCTGCACAAAGAATGAAAGAAGTAGCCAAATTAATTACCGACGGTGAACAGAAGATTGTTGTACTTTCAGCCATGTCTGGAACAACAAACACGTTGGTTGAAATTTCGGATTATCTGTATAAGAAAAATCCCGAAGGTGCGAATGAAATCATTAACAGACTGGAGGCTAAATATAAACAGCATGTTAATGAACTTTATTCTACTGACGAGTATAAGCAGAAAACACAGGAATTTATAAAAGCACAGTTCGATTATATTCGTTCGTATACAAAAGATATTTTCACACTGTTCGAAGAAAAAGTAATCCTGGCACAAGGCGAGTTGATCTCTACCAACATGGTTACCAACTATTTGCAGGAACAAGGGGTCAACGCCATCTTACTTCCGGCATTGGAATTCATGCGCACGGACAAGAACTCGGAGCCCGACCCTGTATATATCAAAGAAAAACTGGCCGCACAGCTAGAAATACATCCGGACGCTGAAATTTATATCACACAAGGTTTTATCTGCCGTAACGCCTACGGCGAGATAGATAATCTGCAACGTGGCGGAAGCGACTATACCGCATCACTGATCGGTGCCGCTGTAAATGCCTCTGAAATCCAGATATGGACAGATATTGACGGTATGCACGATAATGATCCGCGCATCGTAGACAAGACTTCTCCCGTACGTCACCTGCACTTCGAAGAAGCTGCCGAATTGGCCTACTTTGGTGCGAAGATTCTGCACCCTACTTGCGTACAGCCTGCCAAATATGCCAATATTCCCGTCCGTCTGCTTAATACAATGGAACCTACAGCCCCGGGAACTTTGATTTCCAATGATACGGAAAAAGGCAAAATCAAGGCAGTTGCAGCCAAAGACAATATCACTGCCATCAAGATCAAATCAAGCCGTATGTTACTGGCCCACGGCTTCTTGCGCAAAGTATTCGAAATCTTCGAAAGCTATCAGACCTCTATCGACATGATCTGCACTTCAGAGGTTGGCGTTTCCGTATCCATTGATAACACCAAACATCTGAATGAAATTCTGGACGACTTGAAGAAATATGGTACAGTAACCGTAGATCAGGACATGTGTATCATCTGTGTAGTCGGTGACCTGGAATGGGAAAATGTAGGCTTTGAAGCCAAAGCGTTGGACGCCATGCGCGACATACCGGTACGTATGATTTCATTCGGCGGTAGCAACTACAATATTTCTTTCCTGATTCGTGAAGAAGACAAGAAGAAAGCATTGCAGTCATTAAGCGATCATTTATTCAACAATAAATAATTTCTACTGTAGGGGCGGATTCAATCCGCCCGAATACATCTCACTTTATAAAGTTGGTGTTTTCGGGCGAATTTAATTCGCCCTTGCTCATAAAAACAAAATACAATATGAAAGGAACATTCCCCGTAAACAAGTTCAGAGAGTTGGAAACTCCCTTTTACTATTACGATGTCAATGTGCTGCGAGAAACCTTGTCATGCATCAATAAAGAAGCAGGCAAATACAATAATTTCTGCGTGCATTACGCCGTGAAGGCCAATGCTAACCACAAAGTCCTGACAATTATCCGCGAAAGCGGTCTGGGAGCCGACTGTGTAAGTGGCGGAGAAATCCGCGCAGCCATTAAGGCCGGATTCCCGACAAACAAAATAGCCTATGCAGGTGTAGGTAAAACAGACTGGGAAATTAATCTGGGTCTGGATTATGATATTTTCTGCTTCAATGTAGAGTCCGTACCCGAACTGGAAATCATTAATGAACTAGCTTCCGCCAAAGGCAAAACAGCCCGTGTAGCTTTCCGTATCAATCCGAATGTAGGTGCGCATACCCATGCAAATATCACCACCGGACTAGCAGAGAACAAATTCGGTATCAGCATGGAAGATATGGACAAAGTGATCGATATGGCCGGAACATTGCCTCATGTAAAATTTGTAGGCTTACATTTCCACATCGGTTCTCAGATTTTGGATATGGGTGATTTTGTAGCCTTGTGCAACCGTGTAAACGAACTACAGGAAAAACTCTATGCCCGCCAAATCATAGTAGAACATATCAATGTAGGCGGCGGTTTAGGAATTGATTATGCACACCCCAACCGTCAAGCCATCCCCAACTTCACGGAATACTTTGCCACTTATCACAAGCATCTGAAACTGCGCCCCCAGCAAACTTTACATTTTGAACTGGGACGTGCCGTAGTAGGACAGTGCGGCAGCCTTATCAGCAAAGTGATTTATGTAAAGCAAGGAGCCAACAAACAGTTCGCCATATTAGATGCCGGCATGACTGACTTGATTCGTCCCGCCCTTTATCAGGCATACCACAAAATAGAAAATATCACTTCGGAAGAACCTATGGAAACTTACGATGTGGTAGGCCCCATCTGCGAATCATCCGATGTATTCGGCAAAGCTATTGATTTGAACAAAGCACACCGTGGTGACCTTTTCGCTCTCCGTTCAGCAGGAGCATATGGTGAAATTATGGCATCGGCTTACAATTGTCGTGCATTGCCCAAAGGATATACTTCAGAAGAGTTAGTATAAACCAACTCCAACTGCCTGAATAAATAAGAAACAGCGCCGCTTTGATACAAAGCGGCGCTGTTTCTTATTTATCTTCCGGAATGAAATCTTCTTTTATAAATTCATCATACACACGCCGCGGATGATCCGCTTTTGAGAATCCATTATTACCAAAATTCTGTTCACGGAATTTCTTTAGCTTTAAATTATCTTCCGCATACTCACGCAAAGTTTTCTGCTTACCTCCTAATATAGAACTATCCAGCACCTCACATTCCAACAGATTTTCCTTCGGAGTAATTATTGGAAGGAGCTTCTGTTCCAAAAAACCACGATAGGCCCCCACATACTCACACCAACACTCCCCTTTCACCTCATAAATACGATAAGTGTACTTAGACAAAGCTGTTTTAATAAAAATTTCATTCCCCATCACCTCGGCCACGGCTTCTAAGTTATAAGCCAAGTCTTTAATCTTGATAATCTTCTTTCCCGACTCATCTTCCTTGATTTCCGTAGCCCAAAAATCGGAATGCATAAGCTGATCAAGTATATTGATCAAACTTTCTTTAATCTCAAATTGTATTCTCATAATAATTGCCCGTTGGTCAGGACTTGTTACAGGTTTCAGTTAACTTCTTTAAATATAGCAATTATACTTGAAAAATATTCACGAAAACACACTTTTAACATTAAATTATAATTAAATCTGAGCTTTTGAATAAATAAAGAATATTCATTCTGCTACAATTCAATTATTTGCTGTATTTTTGCACGTTTTTAATACAGATCACACATGGAACTATTCACCATAGATACAATCTTACCAATAGCTTCGGGAGCCTTGTTTATCACGCAGGCTGTTTACTATCTAGGGCTATATAACAAACTATACACTCACAGCAGAGAAACAGCATATGCCACTGATATAAATACTCAAAATCCTCCACTGTCTGTCATTATTGTGGCAAAAGACGCCACCCACGAATTACAAGAAAACCTCCCATTTATTTTAGAGCAGGACTATCCGGAATTCGAAGTGATTGTGATTTACGACCGCCCGGCGGATGATTGTGACAATACGTTGAAATTACTGGAAGACAAATACCCCAATCTCTATCATACCTTTATCCCCGACAGTGCACGCTATATCAGCCACAAAAAACTGGGAATAACAATGGGAATTAAAGCCAGCCGTCATGAATGGCTGGTATTTACCGAACCCGATTGCCGTCCGCAAAGCAATCAATGGCTGAAACAGATGGCACGTAATTTCACACCTGCCACCGAAATCGTTTTAGGCTACAGCAACTACGAAAAAGTACCGGGATGGTTTAATAAGAAAATCACTTTCGACACATTGCTGAATTCTATGCGTTATTTGGGTATGGCTGTTTCCGGACATCCCTACATGGGTACAGGAAGGAATATGGCTTATCGGAAAACGCTGTACTACAAGCAGAAGGGATTTGCCTCCCACCTGAATCTGCAACGTGGAGAAGATGATTTGTTTATCAATGAAACAGCCCGTGCACACAATACACGAGTTGAAGCCAGCCCTGAAAGTCTGATGCGAATCGCCATGCCTAAATATAAAAGAATATGGTGTGAAGAGAAAATAAGCTATGCGGCTACCAGCCGGTTATTTCATGGAACCGCCCGTTATCTCATGGGATTTGAAACTTGCAGCAGATTCTTGTTCTATACAGCCATCATCGCCACTATAACCATCAGTATTCTTCTCCACCAATGGACTATTGCAGCCATTGCCGTTTTGCTATGGTTAGCACGCTTCACGATGCAACTGATTGTTTTCAGAAAAACCGCCAAAGTTTTTGGCGAACGGAAGTTCTGTGCACTACTCCCCTTATTCGATTTTCTGCAACCTGCATGGAATGGGGTATTCAAATTACAACGTAAATTCAGACGGAAAAATGAGTTTATGAGAAAATAAAAAGAGAATGAAACCAACTATACATTTCTTAATTTAATAATACGAATTATGATCAGATTAAATGTTTTTATCCAAGTAAACGAGAGTAACCGCAATGCTGTCTTAGAAACAGCAAAGGAATTGGTAGCACAATCTTTAAACGACAACGGTTGTATCGTTTATGATGTTTTTGAGAGCGCGACACGTAAAGATGTACTTATGATTTGCGAAACATGGAAAGATGCTGAGTCACTGGATGCACACGAAAAGGCTGCACATTTTATAACCTTGGTTCCTAAATTGCAAGAATTGGGCAAGATGAAATTAGAAAAATTTGAATTCTAATCCGGTTATCCATCTTGATCCGACAAAAACAAATCAGGGTTTGTATAAACAAGCCCTGATTTATTTTTATCCGCCAAGAAAGGTTATGCAAGAAACACTTTTCCACCAATGTAATCACTGCCTGAAAAAATAGAAGAGTATCACATTATCCAGCATAACAAATTGAAACCTTTTATCGCTTTATATTCTCTAACACACCCCGAACAGCCCCTTTTCATTGTTTTCACCCACCCATGCACATGCAATATTATTCGGTCAAACTATAAATGTAACAATTTAAAATCTTCTTTTTACAACGAAATATCACCAATATTGTTTGTTTTATATCATATTTCGCTTCAATAAGATTTAATATGTATATTATTTGCATATTAAAGACAATTACTCTACTTTTGCACCCGTTTTAAAAACAATAAAAAGTTTCAAATTGAAAGCATAAGTATGAAAATAATCTGGTCCATCCGTTCTTTCAACTTTACCAATATACCGTAAATGCGTTTGTCTAGAAGCGTGTTATAAGTAGTATTGTAAAATCAGAAAAACAGTTGAATCTCATGTTTACTTTCATTTCTATAATGGCTGTCGGAGTCCTTATAGGCTATCCCTTACGCCATAAATCCCAAATACGCAAGATCACTCCTCTCATCCATATCGTGGTCTGTCTGCTACTTTTCTTACTAGGTCTCTCTATTGGTCTTAACAGACTGATTATTGACAATCTTGGTTACTTCTGCGGCCAGGCAGCCGTCATCTCCTCATTAAGCATATTGGGCAGCATGATGGCCTCCCTTGCAGTATACCGCATCTTTTTTCAGAGGAAAGGGGGCAAACGGTGAAAAGTAGTCTTGTAACTCTAGCCTTTTTCTTGTTTGGCTGCGTAGCCGGAGTCAGCTATGCGGTGGACTTCGACGTACACCAAACCTCTGTATATGTACTATATGTACTGATGCTGTTACTCGGCATTAATCTTGGAAGCAACCGCAACCTCAGGCAGTTTGTTTTATCCCTCAATTTCAGGACACTGCTCGTACCCTTTGCCACCGTAAGCGGTACTCTGTTGTTTTCCGCTATCGGAGGCTTTCTCTTGAGCCGCTGGAGTATCTTCGACTGCATGGCTGTCGGAAGCGGATTCTCCTATTATTCCGTTTCCTCCATCCTTATCACGCAGATCAAATCCCCCTCCATCGGTGTGCAGCTTGCTACCGAATTGGGGACCATCGCGCTACTATCCAATATCTTCCGGGAAATGACCGCCTTGATAGGAGCTCCCCTTTTCCGCAAATATTTCGGTTATCTGGCACCTATCTCGGCGGCGGGCATCGGTTCTTCCGACATTTCCCTGGCAGCCATCGCACGCTGCTCCGGACCGGAAGCCGTACCCGTGGCCATCGTCCACGGCATACTGATAAACATAAGCATGCCTTTCTTCGTTTCTTTCTTTTGCAAACTGTAAGCTGAAGGAAGTGACATACTATACGTAACTTTACATTCTCTCTATAAAGAACCGGCCCTGTCACGAATTCGCAGCAGGGTTGGTTCTAACACATCCGCCCAACTAAAGCATTTCTTCCTAACAATTAAGCCTTTTCTTTCTATCAACTACTACAGACTTTCACAACAGACTGTACAGTCCATTACATCAGACCGTACAGTCCACTATAATGGACTATACGATTCACTGTAGGAAACTGTAGTACATTACCGCATAAAAAGACTTAATCATAAGAAAAAAGACCTTAGCATTATAAGAAAAAAAGGATTAATACCGGATATACGGAAAAAGCAGAAAGAGAATCTTCTCATTCAAACCGAATAGATTTTGCCGGATGAATACGCGTCACCAGAAATGACGGCCCGACAAGCATCAGCACCGATACCAGCAAGGTACAGACATTCAGCAACAAATAAATCCAAATATTGAATTCAATAGGAACACGATCTACATAATAAGTGGCAGGGTCCAGTTTGAAAAGATGAAATTGAGATTGAATAAAGCATAATGCCACCCCGATGATATTTCCCCATACCATCCCCCTGCCAATCAAGAATACCGAAAAACTGAGGAATATCTTACGAATAGCAAAATTATCAGCACCCAATGCTTTCAGCACCCCGATCATATTGGTACGTTCCAGAATGATAATCAGCAAACCGGATATCATGGTGAATCCTGCCACCCCCGTCATGAGAAACAGGATAACCCACACATTCATATCCAGCAAATCCAGCCATGCAAATATCTGAGGATTGACTTCCTCCACACTCTGAGTATAGTAAGTACCTCCGTATGCATCCACCTGCGTATCCACCCGTGCACGGATTTCCTCTTTCACCGACTCCAACCGGCTATACTCATTCACTTCCAGTTCTATACCACTCACCTGCCCTTTCTGCCAACTATTCAAACGGTTCACCGTATATAAGTCGGTTATCAGAAACAAATCATCGTATGCGGAAAAATTGGTCTGATAGATGCCGGCTACAGTAAGACGACGTGCACGCACATTGTCCTCTATATAATAGGTATAGATTTTATCACCCAGTTTCAGATGTAGTCTGTCGGCAATAGTGCGGGACACCAATACCTTATTAGTAGAGGCAGTATCCGAGAAAACAGGAATCTCCCCTTCCTGCAAATGATTCTTTAAAAACCTCCAGTCGTATTCATGAGAAACACCTTTCAGCACCATTCCCTGAAAGCTGTCGCTTGTCATTATCATTCCCGGCTTGGTGGAATAGCGCTGCACGTGCTTTACTCCTTCCAGTGTTTTCAACAGATGGAGCAAACTGTCGTTGGCTACAATGGGAACCGTCTGATAAGATTGCTGGGAGTCGAAGTTAGTTATTACGATATCGGCCCCCAAGCCTACCACCTTGTCGCGTACCTCATGTTTGAAACCGATCACCACCGCTACCGACACAATCATGACGGCCAGCCCGATAGCTATGCCCAGCATAGCAATGCGGACGGCAGGCTTGGACACCTCTTTTCCACCCTCATTGCTGCGATAGATGCGTCTGGCAATAAAGAGCTTCCAGTCCATATCAGTCTTCTACTCTTCCGGGATATGCTTCCAATGCCTTACGCAGTACGAACAACGCACGGACCAAATCCTCTTTCTTCAACACGTAGGCAATACGCACCTCATTACGGCCTGCACCCGGAGTAGTATAGAATCCGGCAGCCGGAGCCATCATGACCGTCTCGCCTTCATAGTTGAATTCCGACAGACACCATGCACAGAACTTTTCACTGTCGTCCACCGGCAATTTGGCAACCGTATAGAATGCACCCATCGGTATAGGTGAATAAACACCCGGAATACGGTTCAACCCGTCAATCAAGCACTTACGGCGCTCCACGTATTCGTCATACGTCTCGCGTGTGTACTCTTCGGGGGCATCCAATGAAGCTTCGGCAGCAATCTGACCGATCAAAGGAGGACTCAGACGTGCCTGGCAGAATTTCATGACGGCATTTCTCACTTCCTTATTCTTGGTAATCAACGCACCGATACGGATGCCGCATTCGGAATAACGCTTGGACACCGAGTCAATCAGCACCACATTTTCTTCAATGCCTTCCAAATGACAGGCAGAAATATAAGGAGAACCGGTATAAATAAACTCGCGGTACACTTCATCCGAGAACAGGTAAAGATCATACTTCTTCACCATGTCACGAATCTGGTTCATCTCGCGGCGGGTATACAAATAGCCGGTCGGATTATTCGGGTTACAGATCAGAATAGCTTTTGTGCGTTCGTTTATCAACTCCTCGAACTTCTCCACTTTCGGCAGGGAGAACCCTTCCTCAATGGTAGTCGTCACCGTGCGGATCACGGCACCCGCCGAAATGGCAAACGCCATATAATTGGCATAGGCAGGTTCCGGCACAATGATCTCATCTCCCGGATTCAAACAACTTAGAAAAGCAAACAGCACCGCTTCCGAACCTCCGGTAGTGATGATGATATCATCGGCAGACAAGTTGATGTCATATTTCTTATAATAACCCACCAGCTTCTCGCGATAGCTGCGGTATCCCTGGCTGGGACTATATTCCAAAACGGTACGGTCAATATTACGAATCGCATCAAGGGCCGCTCGCGGAGTAGGCAGGTCGGGCTGACCGATATTCAGGTGATACACATGAACTCCTCTCTGTTTTGCAGCATCGGCCAGCGGTGCCAATTTGCGAATTGGCGATGCGGGCATCTCGTTTCCTCTGATGGATATTATTGGCATAATGTTATAAAAATTATTTAATCGAAGTGCAAAGATAGACTTTCGCAACCAACCGAGCAAACAATTAATTAAGAATTTAAATCTTTGTTATCTTAATGCGCATTTTTTAGGGTTATTAAAAAAAAACATGTAAGTTTGTTCCAGTAAAACAAAGCAAAATATCAAATGAATCTATACCTGATAACCTTCCAGTCCTCCTTGAACAGAATTGAGTCTGTATATGATTGCCATAAAGATTTATTTGTGGAAATCGAGAAGTTTTTCACGCTTCATCTGGTACCTTATACAGAGGCTGCAAGTATTCCGGCAGATGCCTACCGGATGGCTTTCATCGCTTCGGGCGGGGTAGAAAAAATGGTCACCCAACACTTCGAACTACTTCCCTATCCTATCCATCTGCTGACCGACGGACAACAGAACTCACTGGCTGCTTCCCTGGAAATAGCTACATGGATACGCAGCAAAGGAATGAAAGTACATATTATTCATGGCACTATCCCCAATATGGTGAGACAACTGATAGATCATCACAAGGCTTTCGCCGCCCAGCGCGAGGTAAGAGGAAAACGAATCGGAGTTGTGGGATATTCTTCTCCGTGGCTGGTGGCCAGCAATGTAGATTACCTGCTTGCCAGACGCCGCTGGGGAATAGAGTTCATTGATATCCCCATGGAGGAAGTGTATTGTCTTTTTTATCAGATAAAGGATGATGATATAGGATATGAGGCGTCCGTATTTGCCAACCGTGCCATTGCCTGCCGGGAAGGGACTCCGGAAGATTTGCTGAAAGCCATGCGTCTTTATCAGGCAGTGAAAATTATTTGCGAGAAAAAAAAGCTGGATGCAGTAACCCTCTCCTGCTTCTCCCTGATTGAGAAATTAGGAACAACTGGATGTCTGGCACTTGCCCTGCTTAATGATGAAGGCATTCCGGCCGGATGTGAAGGAGACTTACAATCCATCTTTACTCTGCTCATCGCCAAGACACTGACCGGCCAGGCAGGATTCATGGCGAATCCGGCATTCATCAACGATGACCTGAACGAAATAGTGATGGCTCACTGTACGATTGCCACCAAAATGGTGGATCAGTTTATCATCCGGAATCATTTTGAAACAGAAACCGGAATAGCCATACAGGGTATTTTGCATCCGGGAGGCATCACGATGATAAAATGCGCGGGAGAATGCCTGGACGAGTATTTCGTATCCACAGGCCAACTGATAGAAAATACCAACTACATCAATGCCTGCCGCACACAAGCAAGAATCAAACTGGACAAATCGGTAGACTATTTTATGCGTAATCCTTTAGGTAACCATCACATCATATTAATGGGCGATCATGAAAAAGTGATTCACGAATTCATGCAATTGAACAGCTGCAAACTAGTGGAATAAGGAAAGCATGAAGAAATTAAGTAAAATGGGAGATGAAGATTAAATAAATTGTATCTTTGTATCCAATTTAATATTCAATAAAACAATAAACTTTTATGATGCATACTTGGTTTGAATGTAAGATACGTTACGAAAAAGTCATGGAAAACGGCATGAACAAGAAAGTAACGGAACCCTATTTGGTTGACGCGCTGAGCTTTACTGAAGCAGAAGCCCGTATTATTGAAGAAATCACTCCGTATATCAGCGGTGAGTTCACTGTTTCGGACATCAAACGAGCCAACTACAGCGAACTGTTCCCCTCTGAAGAAGATGCAGCCGACCGCTGGTTTAAGTGCAAGCTGTTCTTCATCACGCTGGACGAAAAAAGCGGAGCAGAAAAAAAGACCTCCACTACCGTACTAGTACAAGCTTCCGACCTGCGCGACGCTGTAAAGAAACTGGACGAAGGAATGAAAGGTACAATGGCAGACTACGTGATTGCATCCGTAGCCGAAACCGCCATCATGGATGTTTACCCATACGAAGCCGAACCGGATGTGAAACCTGAATTTCCGGATGCCGGAAAAACCGAATAAAGCCTGATAAAAAATAGAAAGTATAACAGATAATGAGCATTCAAGCAAATTTAAAAGAAGTTCTTTCCGAACTACCTGCGGGGGTCCGCCTGGTAGCCGTATCCAAATTCCATCCCAACGAGGCATTGGAAGAAGCGTATGCTGCCGGCCAGCGTATTTTCGGTGAGAGCCACGTGCAGGAAATGACTCAGAAATATGAAACCCTGCCCAAAGACATTGAATGGCATTTCATCGGCCACCTGCAAACAAACAAAGTAAAATACATGGCCCCTTATGTAGCTATGATACATGCCATAGACTCGTATAAATTATTGGTTGAAGTCAATAAACAAGCTTCCAAAGTCCATCGCGTCATCCCTTGTTTATTGCAGATACATATCGCCCAAGAGGAAACGAAATTCGGTTTTTCTTTTGACGAATGCAGGGAAATGCTGGATACAGGCGGATGGAAGGATTTGAAAAATGTCCGCTTATCAGGAGTGATGGGTATGGCGACCAATGTGGATGACGACGAACAAATCAAAAGAGAATTTTGTTCCTTAAATACATTCTTCAAAGAAATCAAGCAGAGCTATTTTTCTGATTCAGAATACTTCAAAGAAATTTCCATGGGTATGTCACACGATTATCCGCTGGCGGTGGAAGCCGGAAGTACACTAGTCAGGGTAGGAAGCAAAATCTTTGGAGAACGAAACTATTAAAACTACTATTTATATGACTCAATTAAAAACCACTTTTGCCGGGTTGTCACTGCGCAATCCTATTATTATCAGCAGTTCCAGCCTTACAAACAGCGCTGAAAAGAACAAGAAACTGGAGCTGGCAGGCGCCGGAGCCATTGTTTTGAAATCAGTTTTCGAAGAGCAGATCATGATGGAAGCACATCACATGGCTACTTATGGTTCTCCCGAAGGAGATGACTACTTGAGCACATATGTACGCTCTCATGCATTGAACGAATATATTTCATTGATTGAACAGACTAAAAAGCTTTGCACCATTCCTGTCATTGCCAGCATCAACTGTTTCAGCAACTCAGAATGGACAGACTTTGCCCGTACTGTGGAAACAGCAGGCGCCGACGCACTGGAAATCAACATCCTTTCCTTGCAGACCGAAAAAGAATATCAATGCGGTTCTTTCGAACAGCGTCATATCGATATCGTAAGCAGTATCAAGAAACAGATTTCCATCCCCGTCATTGTGAAACTGGGCAGCAATCTGACCAACCCCATCGCACTGATCAACCAGCTTTATGCCAACGGAGCCAATGCTGTGGTATTGTTCAACCGATTCTACCAGCCGGACATCAATATCGACACTATGACATATTCTGCAGGCGATGTATTCAGTACTCCTGCCGACTTGTCCAACGGACTGCGCTGGACTGCTATCGCTTCGGCACAAGTTCCTCAGACAGACTATGCCATCTCAGGCGGTGTGCACGATGGAAAAGCGATAGTCAAAGCAATCCTGGCAGGCGCTTCGGCTGTAGAATTATGCAGTGTCATCTACCAAAGAGGCAATCAGGTCATTGCAGATATGACAAATGAAATAACTCAATGGATGAACCGGCAGGGCTACAAGAATATCAGCGAATTCAAGAGTTCGATGAACGCGCTGTCTACTGGAGCCAGCAATCCGTTTGAACGTACACAGTTCATGAAGTATTTCAGCAGTAAAGAATGAAAAATAGTGGTTAGTGATTAATTGGTTGGTTAGTGGTTCATATCCATGCGGTATCACAGCACAGCCCATTAACTACTAATCACTAACCACTATTTTTTCCCTCTGTTTAATTTGTATGCTCCAAAGAAAGTCTTATATTTGCACATTTGATTAAAGTTTGTGCAAAATATAAACAAAAGAGTATATACAATGGAGCAGAGTTTTATTGCCTTCCTGGAAGACAGCATAAAGAAAAACTGGGATTTGGATGCCCTTACAGATTATAAAGGTGCCACATTACAATATAAAGATGTAGCCCGCAAAATAGAAAAGCTACACATCATCTTCGAATTAAGCGGCATCAAGCAAGGAGACAAGATAGCTGTCTGTGGTCGCAACAGTTCTCATTGGGGAGTTACCTTCCTGGCTGCCGTTACATACGGAGCAGTCATTGTTCCCATTCTTCACGAATTCAAATCGGACAACATTCATAATATAGTCAATCACTCGGAAGCACGCCTGTTAATGGTAGGCGATATGGTATGGGAGAATCTGAATGAAAATGCCATGCCGTTGTTAGAAGGGGTTATCTTGATGAATGACTATACCCTGTTAGTGTCCCGCAGTTCCAAATTGGACTATGCACGCGATCATCTGAATGAACTGTTCGGAAAGAAATATCCGCGCAATTTCCGCCGGGAACATGTCAGCTACCGCCGGGATACACCGGAAGAACTGGCTGTGATCAACTATACTTCCGGCACGACCAGTTATTCCAAAGGAGTGATGATTCCTTACCGCGCATTGTGGTCGAATACCCAGTTCGCTTTTGATGTCTTGAAAATGAATCCGGGTGACAAGCTGGTTTCCATGCTCCCTATGGCACACATGTACGGACTGGCTTTCGAGTTCCTTTATGAATTCTGTGTGGGATGCCATATTTATTTCCTGACCCGTACCCCCAGTCCGAAAATCATCTTCCAAGCCTTTTCCGAAGTGAAACCCAATCTGGTAGTAGCCGTTCCATTGATTATCGAAAAAATCATCAAGAAGAATGTACTGCCCAAACTGGAAACCCCGGCTATGAAGATTTTACTGAAAGTTCCTATCATCAATGATAAAATCAAAGCCACAGTCCGAGAACAGATGATTAATGCCTTCGGAGGTAATTTTTACGAAATTATTGTAGGAGGCGCCGCTTTCAATCAAGAAATAGAGCAGTTCCTGAAAAGTATAGATTTCCCCTATACCGTGGGATATGGCATGACTGAATGTGCTCCAATTATCTGTTATGAAGATTGGAAATATTTCAAGCTAGGGTCCTGCGGAAAGGCGGCTCCCCGTATGGAAGTCAAAATATTGAGCCCCGACCCTGAGAATATAGTAGGTGAGATAGTATGCAAAGGACCTAATGTAATGTTAGGCTATTACAAGAATCCCGAAGCTACCGCCGAGGTAATAGACAAGGACGGCTGGTTGCATACCGGTGACCTGGGTGTTATGGATGCGGAAGGCAATGTTACCATCAAGGGACGCAGCAAAAACATGCTGTTAGGTCCATCGGGACAGAATATTTATCCGGAAGAGATTGAAGATAAATTGAATAACATGCCGTTCGTTTCAGAAAGTATTATCATACAGCAGGCAGACAGCAAACTGGCGGCTTTGGTTTATCCCGATTTCGACGATGCCTTTGCTCATGGGCTGGATAATGACGCGATAACACAGGCAATGGAAGAGAACCGTATCAACTTGAATACAGAACTTCCTGCATATTCACAAATAGCCCGTGTAAAAATCTATCCGGAAGAATTCGAGAAAACTCCTAAAAAGAGTATCAAACGTTTCTTATATCAGGAAGTAAAATAACACCTGACAGAAAAAAGAACCTGCCTGCAACATATATAATGTATAAGTCTGAAGATTATAGATGTTGCAGGCTATACATTATATATGTTACAGGTTATACATCCGCATATATGGGCACCTGGATCATGATACGTGAAAGGAGACAATACAAAACATAATTTTACTCTTTCACCCCGATCAATTCTCCCCATAATTCCCCCTTATATCTACATTTTTATTACATTTGCACCCAAGAAACTAAAAATGTATGAAAATGAATATGCGTATAGCAGCAATACTCCTTTTAGGATATTGTGCAGGTATGTCAACTCCTGCTTTTGCCCAGAAAAAGGACAAGCTTAAAAAGGGTCCCAACATCTCCTTGAACATTTCCGCGAAGAAAGACAGTGTCAAAACCACTTATCTGAATATCGGTCTGCTTACAAATATCTATCAACTGAAAGGAATCGGCATCAACGCTGTGTCCAGTGTTGTACAAAACGATATGACGGGTTTCCAAATCTCCGGTCTGGCCAGCATTACCGGACGCCACGCCTCCGGTTTCCAACTGGGAGGTATTGCCAATGTAGCCGGAGGCAATGCCAATGGCATTATGCTCAGCGGACTGATGAATGTTGCCGGAGGGAAAGCCAACGGTATTCAATTTTCCGGATTAGGCAACATTGCCGGAAACATATCAAGAGGAGTTACCATCGGCGGTCTGATGAATCTGGCCGGCAACAAAGCCCAAGGAGTTCAGATAGCCGGCTTGGCCAACATTGCCGGAAAATCACAAAATGGTGTCGCTATCGGCGGACTTATGAACGTATCTGCCGAGAAACTGAACGGAGCACAAGTTTCCACCCTGCTCAATATCAGTGGCGGAGAAGCCAAAGGCGCTCAAGTCTCAGCCATTGGTAATGTAGGTGTAAACGTGAATGGTATGCAATTCTCCGCCATCAGCAATATCGCTGCCGGAGAAATCAGAGGCTTGCAGCTTTGCGGTACGGTAAATATCGCCGTCAAAACGGAAAATGCCCTGCAATTCTCAGGACTGACCAATGTTTGCCAAGGCAAGTTACGCGGTGTGCAGTTCGCTCCCGGCAACTATGCCGGAGAAGTAAGCGGTGCGCAAATCGGTTTACTCAACCTGTGCGGCGGGAATGTAAAAGGGATACAAATAGGAATCATCAACCATAGCAAGGATACTACCGCCCATAAACTAGGTTTGGTGAATATCACTCCTAAAACCCGTATCCAGATGATGCTGTTTGCAGGTAACACCAGCAAACTGAATGCTGCCGTGCGTTTTAAAAACCGCCGGAGTTATACTATGCTGGGTATCGGTACACACTATCTGGATTTGAATGACAAATTTTCGGGCTGTGTGTTCTATCGTACCGGTCTTTACTATCCCATCGCCTCCAAACTGGAACTAAGTGGCGACTTAGGTTATTTCCATATAGAAAACTTTGAAAATGAAGATGCGGAAACACCGGAACGCATGTATTCATTACAAGCCCGTATCAATCTGGAATATAAATTCAAATCCAGAATCAGTTTCTTTGCATCGGGTGGTTACGGCATGACGCGCTACTATGATAAAAATAAGTTCTACGAAAAAAAACCTATTTTCGAAGCAGGTGTTATCTTATTTTAAGCAGCCGTCACACTAATATAAACTAATTCATACAATATGAAACTACAGCATATCGCATTAGTCTGCCTGCTGGCATTAAGTGCTGGGAATGTCACAGCCCAGATACTCCACCGCTCCGATTCCATTTATACATTCACCGACCCTCGCCTGCAAAAAAAACACCCTTGGCGTGCCGCTGCCGAAACTTTCGGAATGAATATCGGAGTATGGGCATTCGACCGTTATGTAATGAACGAAGACTTTGCCAAAATCAGTATCGGCAGCATACGGCGCAATATCAAGCATGGTTTTGTATGGGATAACGACCAATTCTCCACCAACCTGTTCGCCCACCCCTATCACGGAAATCTCTATTTCAATGCAGCACGCAGCAACGGACTTACCTTTTGGGAATCAACTCCATACGCCTTTGCTGGTAGTTTGATGTGGGAAATAGCCGCAGAAGTGGAGCCGCCCGCCATCAATGACCTGATGGCAACCACCCTAGGCGGCATCGCCCTGGGAGAAGTAACGCACCGTATGTCTTCTTTGGTACTGGACGACTCCAAGCGTGGTTTCTCACGTTTCACCCGCGAGTTTTTGGGAACCCTGATCTGCCCCATGCGGGGATTGAACCGAATGATAACCGGCGAGATGTGGCAAGTAAAACGCTCTCATTACAAATACCACGATTACGACCGCATTCCGGTACACTTTTCCATAGGTGCCGGTGACCGTTATCTGGCCGACGACAATTACCTGTTCCGTGGAGAGCACAATCCCTACCTTGAATTCCGGGTACAATACGGAGATGCTTTCGATAAAGTGAATGACGGCCCATACGATTATTTCACCGCACGGGCCACCTTCGGTCTTTCCGGGAACCAGCCTCTTATCAGCCAGATCAACCTGATGGGCAAACTATGGGGTGTCCCCCTGAAAACCACTACCGGCATGGAAATGATGTTCGGTATCTTCCAGCACTTCAACTATTTTGATTCCGAGGAAGTGATTGACGGATCGGGACGTATCCCTTACAAGATTTCGGAAGCTGCCAGTGTGGGACCGGGTATGATTTATAAATTCCCTCAAATGAACAGTCTGGTAAATTTGGAGCAACGTGTATTCCTGAGTGCCATCCTGCTGGGTGGAAGCCTTACCGACTATTACAACGTAATAGACCGCAATTACAATATGGGAAGCGGATACAGCATCAAGAACAACACCATTCTGGATTTCGGCCGTTACGGCATGTTCGCACTGAATATGCATCTTTACCAGATTTTTACCTGGAAAGGATACGAACATAAAGATTTGGAAACAATAGATCCGCTCTATCTGAATGCGCAGGGAGACAAAGGAAATGTAATGCTCGCTGTGGTGAATCCGATTATCGAGCTAAATCTAAGTTCCCACTTCAAGGCCAATATGGAAGTGTCCTATTACTACCGCCACACACATTATTCCTACCATGAGGACGTAAGATATAAGACCTTTGAAACCCGATTAGGATTAATTTATCAATTCTAAAGCAATGAAGAACGGACACGGCTCAAGGTTTCGGGAGTCATCTGTAATAAGGAAGCGATGTATACAAGAGGCGCACGCTTCAATATCTCGGGATGAAGTTGCAACAGTTTGTTATAACGCTCATGAGCCGGTTCAAAACGAAGTGTGTCCGCCTTTACCTGTGACTCTATCAAAGAATGTTCAATAAAGCTGCGATAAAGACGTTCGATATCGTGATATTGATCTATCAATTTCTCCACTTCCACACGGGGTAACTCCCATACCACGGATGCTTCCAAAGTTTCCACCATCAAGCGGGTGGGCTCCTGTTTAAAATAACTCTCTATGCAAATAATCATTCCGTTCTCATAACCGATATGCTCAGTCAGATCTTTATCATACTTATAATAAAATTGTCTGAGCATTCCTTTTTCTATAAACAACATTGCTTTACACACCTCACCGGCCTGCAAAACAATCTCCCCTTTACGATATTTTCTACAAACTAAAATTTCGGCTAATGCGTGAACACTTTCTCTACTGAGAGGATGGTTAACTTCTGCTATCCTTCTAGCTATGTCTATACTAGTTGTCATGTGCTCCCAATTTTTGTATTTTTTGCAAAAATACAAAAAAAGGCCGAATAAATAGATACAAATAACAAAATTAAGCCGATAATGTTCTGAATAATAGTTTTTTTTATATACTTTTGAAACGCAATAGTAATAAAACGACCTTTATGAAACTACTAGCCTCTTTAACAATCCTGGGTTTAGTCATGGCACAAAGTGTCACAGCCCAAACGAATTACACAAAGGATCCAGAAAGCTGCACTAGCATTATGGTAGGAAAGAAAGCAACTACCGATGGATCAGTTATAACCAGTCATACATGCGACAGCTGGTACCGAACCTGGGTAAACATGGTTCCGGCAGAAAGTTATGAAAGGGATACTGTAATGAATATTTACGATGGCCGTATGCACACCGAGTTTGTAGCCGACCAGACTAATGTAAAAATCAAGGGGCAAATACCACAAGCGAGAAAAACATATGCCTTCATGGACACCTCCTACCCTTGTATCAACGAAAAGCAACTGGGAATAGGTGAAACTACCGTAAGCGGACGCAGGGATCTGGAAAATCCCAAGGGTATGTTTATGATTGAAGAATTGCAACGTGTGGCGTTACAACGCTGTACAACAGCCCGTGAGGCTATCCGCCTGATGGGAGATCTCGTAAAACAATATGGCTATGGCGACAGCGGTGAATGCCTGACCATCGCCGATCCTAATGAAGTATGGCATTTCGAAGTTTTCGGAGAAGGAAAAGATAAAATTGGCGGAGTATGGGCGGCAGTCCGTATTCCGGATGATCATGTAGGCGTATCTGCCAATATCTCACGGATCAGCACCCTCAATCTGAAAGATCCCGACCACTATATGGCTTCCGAAAATGTATTTGACGTGGCTAAAAAATTAGGGTATTGGGATGGAAAAGAACCTTTTAAATTTTGGAAAGCCTATAGCGGAAAGAATTACTCCGGCCAACTGAAATCCTTCAGCACCCGCGAGCACTTTATCCTGAATGCACTGGCACCGTCATTAAAGCTTGATTATGAAGCAGAAGAACTGCCTATCAGTGTAAAACCCGACAAGCAAGTATCTGTAACAGATGTTATGGCATTGCTCCGGGAAACATACGAAGGAACGCCGCTGGATATGACACAGAATCTGAAAGTTACGGTAAAAGATAGAAAAACCGGAAAAGTAGACACCATTATCAGCCCGAAAGCCAATCCGTGGATGCGTGGCGATGAACTGAATATGCTGAACGGTATTAAAAAAGGAGTTGTGAAATCAGTACGCAATATCGCAGTTCCGCAATGTGCTTATTCTACAGTTATCCAATTGCGCAACTGGCTGCCCGATGCAGTAGGTGGTGTGGTATGGTTCTCTATGGACAATCCCGGACAAAGCCCGCGCGTTCCGGTATTCTGTGGCATTACTGATTTCCCTGCTATGTATAAAATCTGCGGTAACCACCGCTATCGCGACGATGCCGCCTTATGGCACTATCGCCGCGCCAACAAACTGGCTGCTGTAAGATGGGGAGCTGCCCGTAAAGTAATGGAAAAAAATATTCGTCATTTCGAGGAAAAAGGACAACGGGAACTTCCATTTGTGGAAGCACAATACCAAAGTATCCTTCAATCCAAAGGAGAAGAAGCCGCCCGTGCTTATCTCACAGACTATACGGCAGACTTTATAGGCGCCACCATCCTTCGCTGGGACGAAATGGCAAACCAATATTGGATTGAGTCACGCTTCGGCTTTTAATTGTTAACCTTATCATATTAAAAACAAACTTATGAAGACAAAAGTATTCACACTAGCCGCACTGCTATGCTGCGCATCAGCCATGTATGCACAAGAAAGTGGTTACAAATTCACGACTGTTGCATCACAGAAAGCAACTCCTGTCAAAAATCAGGCCTCTACCGGAACTTGCTGGTGCTTTGCCACCACTTCGTTCATGGAATCCGAACTGCTCCGTATGGGCAAAGGAGAATATGACCTTTCTGAAATGTTCATTGTACGCCAAAAGTACTTAAACCAATTGGAAGACAACTATTACCGGGGAGGCAACGGGAATTTAGGACAAGGAAGCCTTTCACACACATGGAAGAACGCTTTCAATCAAGTGGGTATCGTACCCGAGGAAGTATATCACGGAATCAATTATAACTCAGAGAAACATAACCATGGTGAAATGGTGAGATACATCAACGCTTTAGGAAACACAGCCGTTAAAATGAAACGTCGCAGCGCGGAATACTACAAGCTGATCAACAATCTTTTCGATACTTATCTAGGAGAACTTCCTGAAAAGTTCACTTACAAAGGAAAAGAATACACTCCGAAATCTTTTGCCGAAAGTCTGGGTTTGAACATGGACGATTATATTGAACTGACTAGTTTCACTCACAAACCGTATTACCAGAAATTCTCTCCGGAAGTACCCGACAATTGGGAAAATGAACAAATGTACAATCTTCCGCTGGACGAAATGATGGAAGTTGCCGACTATGCTTTGACCCACGGATATACCGTATGTTGGGACGGTGATGTCAGTGAAAAAGGTTTTTCATTCAAAAATGGTGTAGCCATCAATCCGGTAGTGAAAAAAGTGGAAGACCTCTCGGGTTCCGACCGTGCACGTTTTGAAAAGATGGACCCTAAAGAACAAAAAGAGATGCTGGCGGAAGCCTACAAATTTGAAAAACCGTGTCCCGAAGTAAATGTCACTCCGGAAGTCCGTCAGGAAGGTTATGAAGCATTTGTCACTACAGATGACCACCTGATGCATCTTACCGGTATTACCAAAGACCAGAACGGGACCAAATACTATATCACCAAAAATTCTTGGGGTACAGAACGCAATACATTTGGCGGTTATCTGAATATGTCCGAAAGCTATGTACGTGCCAAGACTATTTTCCTCATGGTGCATAAAGATGCTATTCCGGCTGCAATCAAACAGAAATTAGGAATTAAATAAAAAAGAAAAGAGCAGGCGTCCGTTTTTCTAAAATAGACGCCCGTTTTTTGAAAACAGATATCTGGATTCCCAATACATACTTGTGTTTTCAAATGGACATCTATTTTTTAGTAAAAGATTCATAATAACTATGACGAAAAAGAACTTATTTACATTAGTCTTATGTTTATTCTGTCTCGGAACCACAACTCATGCGCAACATATCCCCACATTGGAGGAAGCTGTATACGGAGGACTGATCAAGACAGAAGGCGGAAGCAACGTGAGTTGGATGAAAGATGGAGAACGTTATTCCAAAATAGAAAAAAATGCCGAGGGAGCATACGAAGTCACTGCCTATAAAGCAAAGGACAATTCCAAAGAAGTGCTGATCCCTGCCAATATGCTTCTGAATCCGCAAACAGGAAAACCTATCTCTGTCCGCAATTTCATATTCAGCGAAGATAACTCCAAAGTATTGATCTACACCAATACTCGTCGCGTATGGCGTTATGATACCCGCGGTGATTACTGGGTGCTTAATTTGAAAAACGGCAAACTGCAACAATTGGGCAAAAGCTTGCCGGAAGCTACCTTAATGTTCGCCAAGTTCTCGCCGGATGCCAGCCGGGTAGCATATGTCTCCAGAAACAACATTTACGTAGAGAGTCTGGTTGACGGGAAAATCAACCAACTAACTCAAGACGGAAATAATGAAATTGTAAACGGAACATTCGACTGGGTATACGAAGAAGAATTCAACTGCCGCGACGGTTTCCGCTGGAGTCCCGACGGACAATACATAGCCTATTGGCAAAGCGATACCCAAGGTACGGGATGGTTTGATATCATCAATAATGTAGATTCCATTTATCCTAAAATCCAACGTTTTCCTTACCCTAAAGCCGGAACAGCAAACTCCGCTGTAAAAGTAGGCTATGTATCCGCCGACGGTGGAAACACCACTTGGCTGGCTCTTCCCGGTGATGCACGTAACCACTATATTCCCCGTATGGAATTCATTCCGGGCTGCAACGAACTGTTCATCCAGCAAATGAACCGTGCCCAAAACACCAATAAAGTATGGATTGCGAAAATAGGTGAAAATACCCCCGTCAATATCTTTACCGATCAAGATGCCGCATGGTTGGAAACGAATGACAATGTGCGTTGGTTGAAAGGGAACAAGTATTTCACTTGGGAAAGCGAACGTGACGGATGGCGCCACCTGTATCGTGTAAGCCGTGATGGTAAAGAAATCAAGCCCATCACCCAAGGAGCTTTTGATTATATTCAAGAAGTAGGTGCGGATATGGATAAAGGTTTTGTATACTTTATCGCTTCTCCCGACAACTTCACCCAGCGCTATCTCTACCAGGCACGTCTTTTCGGCAATGGAGAGGTAAAGCGGCTAAGTCCTGTTGACCAAAGCGGGCAACATCGTTATATCATGTCACCGTCCGGCAAATGGGCAGTCCATACATTCAGTAACTCGGAAACTCCCCCTGTAATCGACATGGTGTCTTTCCCTGCCCATAAAAGTGTACGTCTGATTACTGACAATGCAAAAGCCAAGGAGCAATACAAAGCCTTGGGGCTACAACCAAAAGAATTTGTAAAAACCCGTTCAGGAGAATTGGAACTGGATGCATGGATGATCAAACCCGTAAACTTTGATCCCAGCAAAAAATATCCGGTCATAATTGATGTCTATGGAGAACCTGCCAACGCCACTGTACAGGATGTATGGAGCGGAGGAAGTTTATGGCACCAATACTTGGCAAACCTGGGGTATATCATAGTCAGCATCGAGAACCGTGGTGCCAATGCACCCCGTGGACGCGAATGGCGCAAATGTATTTATGGAGAAGTCGGAACCTTTGCCAGTGAAGATCAGGCAAGAGGCATCCAAGACTTGGCACGTCAATACTCTTTCATTGACACCACACGTATCGGTATCACCGGCTGGAGTGGTGGAGGCAGCCAGACTCTGAATAGTATGTTCCGTTATCCCGATGTTTTCCACACAGGCATTGCCATTGCTTTTGTAGCAGACCAGCGTCTGTATGACACGATTTATCAAGAACGTTACATGAACACCCCTCAAAATAATCCGGAGGGTTACCGCAAAGGGTCTCCCATCTCGTATGCAGCAGGATTGAAAGGCAACTTGCTGTTAATTCACGGTACAGGAGATGATAATGTCCATTACCAGAATTGTGAAATGTTGGTCAATGAACTGGTACGGCACGGAAAGATCTTCTCACAGATTTCTTACCCTATGCGTTCCCATGGAATTTATGAAGGCGAGGGAACCAGCTTGCATCTGCGAAAGACAATGGCTGATTACTGGTTGAAAAACCTGCCTGCCGGAGGAAAATAAATATGCCAAAACTTTTGCTGATATGATTATATAGTTTGCCATTCTGGGCATTAGTGAAGCTTTTCATATACATAAAGTGATTAGAAACCAAATCTTTCACAAAAGTTCAGGATGGCAGACTGATAAATCTGCTTCGTTTTAGCAAACTTTACACTAAACCAAAACACATAAACTAAATGAAGAAAATACAACTATTCTTATTACTATTTCTGTTAATATCCATTACGCAGCACATCAATGCCCAATTCCCTGTCAAAACAGAATATACCGTTGAGATGGGAGGAACATCGGGTAAAGGAACTTACGCACCTATGTGGCTTACTGCCAATAGGCAAGGTTTATCTTCTGTCAATACTGAAAATGGTTATTTACGGGCAGGAATTGCACACACAATGCCATTAAACCAACATTTCGGCTTCAGTGCAGGACTGGATTTGGCAACCGCCTACAATTTCACCTCCTCATTCATCATCCAACAGGCCTATGCAGACCTTAGCTACCGATGGTTGAACCTGAGCATCGGCAGTAAAGAACGCTTGCCCGAATTAAAGAATTCCAAGTTAAGCAGTGGAGGCATGGTAGAATCAAATAATGCCCGCCCCATTCCCCAAGTACGCTTGGAAGTTCCCTATTATGTAGCCATACCAGGTACCCATAAATGGCTTTATTTGAAAGGACACATAGCCTATGGACGTTTTACTGATGACAAATGGCAGGAACATTTCACTTCCATAGGTAACAAATATGCCATTGATGTACTTTACCACAGTAAATCGCTTTTCGCCAAAGTAGGAAACAAAGAACATTTTCCGGTAGAATTTGAAGGAGGAATACAAATGTCCGCTCAATTCGGCGGAGACCAATATATTGCAGGACAAAAAGAGCCTGTAATAGATATGCCTACCCGGTTTGTTGACTTTATGCGCGTATTGGTTCCTATGGCTGGAGATGATACCACACCCGAAGGCGAACAAGTAAACATCTACGGAAACCATGTCGGTAGTTGGAATTTTGCCGCAACAGCTTATCTTAACCAGTGGAAGGTAAAAATCTATTATGAACATTATTTCGACGATCACTCCCAAATGTTTTTCCAATACGGACGCTGGAAAGACGGACACATCGGACTGGAAATAACTTTTCCAAAAAACCGCTTCATTGATACTTTTGTATACGAAGGATTAGGAACAAAGGATCAAACCGGACCTATGCTGTATGACTCCTTTTGGGGGGAGTTTGAAGAGCAAATCAGTGCTAAAGATAATTATTACAATCATTACCTCTATCAAGGATGGCAGCATTGGGGAATGGGAATAGGCAATCCTCTACTTCCCGGACCTATTTACAACAAGAATGGACAGATTACTTTTATCAGCAACCGTGTACTGGCACATCACATAGGATTCTGCGGTTCCCCCTGCCAATCGCTGAGTTATCGTATGCTACTCTCCTACTCCCGTCATTGGGGTACTTATGATAATCCTCTGAATGAAATAAAGAAACAATTCAACTCTTTGTTTGAAGTAACTTATGCTCCACAACAACTGAAAGGATGGAGTTTCACTGTATCCGGAGCTATGGATCGCGGCAGCATGCTTGGAAATAATTATGGTGGAATGCTGGTTATCCGCAAACAAGGAATTATCAAATCAGGCAATAAATAAAAGTTTTAACTGTCAACCCAATCAACATATGAAACAAATATTATTATTCATACTCTTTATGCTGGGAATCAGCAGTTGTGACAAAGCTCCCATCAATGGCAAATTAGATGGCAGATGGCAATTAATGACTATAGAATATACTAATGGAAAAATAGAAGAATGTAACCGCATTTATTATAGTATCCAGTTACATTTGGTGGAAATCAGTGCCAAAGGTGGAAATGGAGGCACTCATATCGGACGTTTCTCTTATAAAGGAGATGAGGTAACCATGAGTGAATTCCGCCACCGGGGAGATGAAGAAAAACTAACGACACTGAATGAATTGAAACCTTTCGGACTTAATCAAGCTATTAATCATCTTAAAGTGGAAAAAGCAACAGGCAAGAAACTAATTCTGAAATCTGATTATGCACGCCTCACATTCAGAAAGTTCTAAAAAAGTATACCACAGACTACGCAAACTATCTGCTGATAAAATATGAAAAAACAATTTATACGCTATAGCGGTGACAAAACACTATGCCGGATTTCTAGAAATTAATTTATCGGCAGGAATAAAACTAGTGCCACCACTCATGGAGCCGGCTTTACAAATATTGAAGCCGGCTTCATAAAACAAGTTCTTTACTTTCCTGTAGTCTGTGGTGAAATAAATTTATCTTCTAGGCTTAATATCCAATTTTACCGGTTTCAACATGTTCTCCGGACTTAGAATTGTATCCAACTCTTCCTTATTTAAAATACCATGTTCCAAGACCAGTTCATAGACACTTCTACCTGTTTCCAACGCTTCTTTTGCAATCTTTGTAGAATTTTTATAACCAATAATCGGATTCAATGCGGTTACTACACCAATACTGTTATGCACTTCAATCTTGCAGCGTTCCGCATTAGCAGTAATACCTTCTACACAACGTGTACGCAGGGTTTCAAAACCATTGACCATTAAATCTACAGATTCAAAACAACACTGTGCCATCACCGGTTCCATAGCATTCAGTTCCATTTGAGCAGCTTCGCCAGCCATAGTCACGCATAGTTCGTTACCTATTACTTTATAACAAATCTGATTCATCACTTCAGGAATCACCGGATTCACCTTACCTGGCATTATAGAAGATCCCGGTTGCATAGCCGGAAGGTTGAATTCTCCTAAACCACAACGCGGTCCACTGGCCAGCAAACGTAAATCATTACATATTTTATTTACTTTTACGGCTACCCTTTTTAAAGCTGAAGCATAACCTACCAAGCAGGAAGTATCTGAAGTAGCTCCTACCAAATCTGACGACAATTTGAAATCAAAACCTGTAATTTCACACAATGCTTCCACACATTTTTCTGCATATCCCGGTTCCGCACAAATGCCTGTACCAATAGCGGTAGCACCCATATTTACTGTCAGGAAGTCTGCCGCCGCTTCATTCAAATGACGAATTTCGTCTCTCAATATACTGGCAAAACCATTGAATGTCTGACCTAAAGTCATAGGTACGGCATCTTCCAACTGAGTACGCCCCATTTTGATGATATGTGCAAACTCCTCTCCTTTCTTATGGAATGCACCAATCAGCGATTCCAAATAAGGAAGAAAACGAAGATGAGAATAATACATACCAATATGGATTGCAGTGGGATAAGCATCATTCGTTGATTGTGAGCAGTTCACATGGTCATTAGGAGAGCAATATTGATACTCGCCACGTTTGTGTCCCATAATCTCCAAAGCACGGTTAGCAATGACTTCATTAGCATTCATATTGGTAGAAGTACCGGCACCTCCCTGAATCATATCCACCGGGAATTGCTCATGATGCTCACCATTTAAGATTTCCTGACACGCCAATACTATGGCATCTTTTTGTTCTTTAGTTAATAAACCTAACTCATAGTTAGCCATTGCAGCTGCCATTTTCGTAATGGCAAGACCGTTAATAAACAACGGATATTCATTTAGATGAAATTTACTAATTGGGAAATTTTCTATGCCTCTTAGAGTTTGCACACCATACAATGCACTGGCCGGAATTTCGCGGGCACCAATTAAATCACTTTCTACTCGGGTTTCTTCTGTAAGTTTTGTTTCCATGATCAGGTTATTTATTAGTTTATCATTTCTTATTTTATATAGCAAAGGTATAAACTAACATTTTGATATCAAAATATAATCTAATATAATTTTAAAATATTATTTTATACATGTTTATTGCTGCAAAACAGACAACAAACTTACATTATGAAAGTTTACTCAGTTAACAAAGTCTTATATCCTTTGAAGTTCATTCAAAAAACAGACATAAAAAAAGGCGTCCATTCAGAACGCCCTTATTCTATTTTTTAACTTCGGAACTCTTATTTCACCTTTATTCTATCAAAGCCTTCTCCAAATACACCAATGACAGCACTTTGTGATACAAATGCGTTCGGATCGATATCTTTTATCAAACGGAATATAGTAGTAGACTCACGTTTTTTTGCCAGCACAAACATCATTTTCACACCCGCACCGGTATAACAACCTACTCCGTCAATGAACGTCACCCCTCGATGAAGATCTTTATTTATGCGATGCCCTATTTCTTCATGCTTCTTCGAAATGATAAAGAATTGCACTGACTGACGAGCACTATTTACCACCTGATCCAAGACAAAGCTGGATATAAACAAGACAACATATCCATATACCACCTTCTCCCAATCATGCAATACAAAATAACTGGAAGAGATAATAACCAAATCACACATCAAAATAACCCGGCCCAAAGTAATATCACGATACTTATTGACAATAGCAGCTATAATATCCGTACCTCCTGTGCTACCATTGGCAGAAAAAGCGACACCAATACCACCTCCGCAGAAAAAGGCTCCCAAGACACAAGCCATGAAAGGTTGATCATGTATTAAAGACTCTCCCCCTGTCAAATCCTGTATGATAGGCAGAATAGAAGTCAGCACAAATACAGCATAGATGGTTTTCACACTAAACTTCCATCCCAAAATAACCAAAGAAAGTATCAACAATACTCCGTTTATTCCCAAATAGGTGTACTGAACCGGCAAACCGGTAGCCCAATAAACAATAGAAGCAATACCTGGCACCGCACCTGAAGGAAGGTCATTAGGTAACAAAAAGACGGTCCATCCGATAGCATACATCAGCATACCAAGAGCAATCAACATATAATCCCTTAGTTCTCTGATAACCCGTTGCTTACGCGTCGTAATAAAGACTGAATCCATGTGAGTTTTCCTTTATAAAATCATATTGTCCGCAAAAGTACAAAAAGATTGAATCACTTGGCTTCAAAAGGTGACATTTTTTCAAGTAAAAAGTCCTGTTAATCTGATTTATCAAAAACAACAGTACTTTTCACCCTTTATTATTCTTTGGGGTGTAAATACCAATCTTTATAATCCGCACCAAAAGAATCTCTCCACTGTTTAAACTCGGGATAATAGGTGGTAATAGACACCTTCTCTGAAGGCCATCTAAATTCACTGTTACTGATATTTATAGCGAAAGGCATATTATCTTCTGCTATATAATACATTGGGGAACCATTGGAATCTTGACTCAAATCACTACCCGTACCACGTAAACTCTCATCAGCTACGCTTGTCGGCTTATAGCCTGACAAATGTACTTCATGAGAACGTTTATTCACAAAAATGAAAGAATTGTAAGGCGGATAAGCATCCATATCGCTTACTTTATCATATTTTTTAAATCCGATCACTACAGTCACAGGCTTTTTGAGAACAGGCTTTATATCAGAAAAAAGTATTAATACAGGCTTTTCTATTCCCGGCTCAAAGTTTTTTCCGATCACATTACCTTCTTGACTCACCTGCACCAAATCAATATGCTCCTTCCCTACGTAATCCAACTGGAAACCAAACCCATTTGTATAAGTAGCACCATCATTCATCGGAGTAAAAGTAGTAGTGGTGCGCACCAATGCGTTAGAAGATTTATCTTTTACAACTGTACTGGAATAATATATCACAACATCATTCATATCATAATCATTCTTATCAGGCCAATTGTCCTCATAAGCCAAAGACCCTTTGACTACATACGAAATTTCACCCTTATTTACTTCATCCGGTATATTAGGAGTAGGTTCTACAGAAGAAGAAGCAGATGCCATAATAGCAAACTGTACATCATTAAAACGCATGTCCACATTATCTTCCATAGCCATAAAGAAACAATTGTCCAGTTCCGGATCACTTAACAAAACTGAACGTTGCTCTTTATTATCGTTATATGCAGGATTAGAATAACGAGGAAAAACACCCTTTTCTTTTCCAAATCCCATTCCCAATAAAATCCATCCAATATGAGTGCCTTGGGGGAATTCATCTTCATACTTGCTTTGTTCCTTATTCCAATATTTTAGTTTTATTTGCTCACCGACTAAAGATTTAGGAGCATTCCTACTGGAACGAGGAATCAGGATGGTCTTTTTTATGGTAGCCATGTCCACGGACTCTCCTTCTTTATAAGTATAATAAGCAACCATATCCTCCCACGTAGTAGACGAGAAATTAAAATAAGTCGCTACCAAACCTGTAGATTTAGTTATTACCATATCATTACTCCCTGAAGTACGCAGTTCCGGAAATCTTTCCAACAAATTACGATTATCTACTACTATAGAACGGCTTAAATTACTGCATCTCTCTAAAAAAGCACCAGGTATATCCAACTTTTCAGGCAACAAATAATCAGGAACCCCATTTTCATTCCAATTACCCAATACATCATATCCGTCAGGATAACTCACTCCTCCCATTACTGCTCTAGAACGCCCATCGGCAGACAGTTGTGCCTTATAATCAACATAATTAAAGGTTAGTCCGTCAGATAGTAATTCCAATTCAACAGGTGATACGACCAACACATTATCAGTTACCAGCCATACCTTTTTCAAATAAGCCGGCAAAGATACTTTTGAAAAAAATCTACCATTCATATCAGTCGAAGCAGCATAAATGGGATTTATATCTTTAAACTCCCAAGTATTTTCAACTAATTCCATAGGATATTCATCATACAGATAAAAAGCAGTCTGTACTTTCATACCATAATCAATAATAAGTTGACTATTACGGACAGTAGTAAAATCAAAAAAATCGTCTTTATTGATTTTTTCCTCCCCTTCTTCCCCTCCCCCCGTGTATATATCATGCATATTACGCAAGCAAGACACAAAGAAAACTGATAAGCAGATGATCCAAAATTTTGTTTTCATAAAGTAGTGCGTGATTATTTTCGGCAAATATAGCCATAAATAACTAAAAAACAACTAAATAGTCAAAAAAAACTGTCCCCCGACTCACGTCGGAGAACAGCCACAACACAAACACAAAATAAAACACGACAAAACTACTATGCAATTTTTTAGCCTGCTCTATGTTTTGAGTAACATAACTACCGCCAATCAGGTATTCACATATCCAAGAGGGGTTTCAGGTTATTTGCATCTATAAAACGCCACACTAGCGTCCTTTGTTCATCGGTCTTTCTAAAAATATCTTAATTCTTATTGAATTCCTCTTTCTCTTAGCTTCAACTGCCAGTTCCAAGCTGAACGTAGAGTGTCCTCCAAATTGGCTTCTGCCTTCCATCCCAACTCCTTATTAGCGAAGTCAGGATTAGCCCATACCTTCTCAATATCTCCGGCACGACGACCCACGATCTGATAATTAAGTTTCACACCAGTAGCTTTTTCAAATGTATTGATCAGTTCCAATACAGAAACGCCTTTACCCGTTCCAATATTAAAGACTTCCACCTTCTCCTTCTGCTTGTTATTCAAAATGCGATCCATTGCGATAACGTGAGCCTTCGCCAAATCCACTACATATATATAGTCACGGATGCAAGAACCGTCCGGTGTATCATAATCATCCCCAAACACACTCAGTTTTTCACGAATACCCATTGCTGTCTGAGTAACGTAGGGTAACAAGTTTTGTGGAACACCATTAGGTAATTCACCTATTAATGCAGTGGGATGTGCGCCAATAGGATTAAAGTAACGCAACATAATAGCATTAATAGGCGATCCCGAAGCAACTGTATCACGAATAATTTCTTCATTGATCTGTTTTGTATTACCATACGGAGACTCAGCCTTCTTAATCGGAGCCTCTTCCGTTACAGGAAGAACATCGGGCTGACCATACACCGTACATGATGATGAAAAAATAATACCTTCTACTCCATGTTTCGGCATTAACTCCAACAGGTTAATCAATGAAACCAAGTTATTGCGATAATACAACAACGGTTTTTGTACCGATTCACCCACAGCCTTGCTAGCCGCAAAATGAATAATACCTTTTATGCCCGGATATTTAGTAAACAGCTTGTCCATTCCCTCAAAATCCAAGCAATCCAACTTTTCAAATGCAGGACGGATTCCTGAAACCTTTTCTATATTATCTACCACATCGGCGCTTGAATTGGACAAATTGTCCACAATCACTACGTCGTAACCGCTATTTTGCAGCTCTACTACCGTATGAGAACCGATGTAGCCGGTTCCTCCTGTTACTAAAATTCTTTCTTTCATAATACTTAATATTCTGTCGTTTTCTAATAGGTTCAAAACAACTTCGACGGGTAAATCCCTTTTCGTATCATATCATTGATACGAAGCAGGACTTGTATCTTGTCATCATGCGATACCAATCCCATCCATCTGGCAGGTGTCTCAATCACTTTCACCCTAACTCCGTCAGCAATACGCTCATTCATAAAAGCCGGAATAGAATAATGAGCTTTCATATCCATTCCATTCTCATCTATAAACTTATCGAACGCCTTCTTCATCTCACCAAATACCTGCGGAGTAAATCCCCACATATTCATTGAAACCAAGCTGTTGTCATCCAAAGCTACCCATTTATGTAATTCATTAGGATACATCGGATTTCCACTTATCCGTTCTACTCCTACACGGTCTGTAACGGACAACAGATATCCCTTTTCATCCACTTCACAAATACCACGGGTAACCCCTCCGCTTTCCGCCAATACATTTCTCAGCCTGTAGCAAATATTGAAACTATGGTAGTCAGCTTCTCCCAACATCACCAGATTATTATATAACAATTCAAAACTTTCTCTTTGGTAAAAGTTCACGGCATTTATCACACCGAATGGAGAGTCAATCAACTCTTCTCCCATCAAAACAGCTCTTACCGAGCCGTACAGTGCTTTGCGTTTCGGATTACGCTTTTCTTCAGGAATCGTTTCCACATCCTGATAAACATACTCCACTTCTACCACATGTTCATATTTGCCTGATACCAGTTTCTTGAATTCTTGTTCAAAATGTCTGCTTATGACAAATACGATCTTATTAAATCCGACTCTTACGGCATCATATATGGAAAAATCTAATATTGTTTCGCCATTAGGACCTATTCCCTCCAGCTGTTTCAATCCACCATATTTATTCCCCATAGTGGCCGCGAGTACAATCAAGGTCATAGCCATTTAATCTCTCTATTAATTCTAATGCAAAAATAAGCATAAAAATTGAATTTACGGACAAGAACAATGGATTTCTTTCTAATAAAAAAGTCCGAAGCTGTGCTCCGGACTTCTGAATCGGTTTATTTTAACGATGAAGTGAACTATTCTATTCCAAACAGAACACCCAAACCTTTGTCTACACCTGAAAATCCCATGAATGCCATTGCCAGCAGACCGGCAGTAACCAATGCGATAGCCATTCCCTGCATTCCTTTAGGTATATTCACCAAACTTAATTGTTCACGGATACCTGCAAACAATACCATAGCCAAAGCAAAACCAAGAGCTGTAGAGAAGGCGTAAACCACGCCAGTCAACAAATCAAAATCTTTCTGAATGACCAAGATAGCTACACCCAAAATACAGCAGTTAGTGGTTATCAACGGAAGGAATACTCCTAATGCCTGATAAAGGGCAGGAGACACTTTCTTCAATATGATTTCCACCATCTGTACCAATGCTGCAATGACAAGGATAAATGCAATAGTCTGCAAATATTCCAGCCCGAAAGCATCGAGTACAAATTTCTGGATAAGATAGGTAACAATGGTAGCGATGGTAAGCACGAATGCAACAGCCGCACCCATACCCGTAGCTGTCTCAACTTTTTTGGATACACCGAGGAACGGGCAGATACCCAAGAATTGTGACAACACAATGTTGTTCACAAATATAGCGGTGATAAATATCAATATATATTCCATATTCTTACTTTTTACGGGTTATGCTTTCTTCAGTTTATTCACAATCGCAATAAGGTATCCCAATGCAATGAAGGCTCCCGGTGCGAGAACGAAAATCAACATTCCGTATTGCTCAGGCATGATAGCGATATCAAACAACTTGCCTGTGCCTAGGAACTCACGTACACCACCAAGGATAGTCAATGCAAGAGTAAATCCGAGCCCCATACCCAGTCCATCGAAGAATGAAGGCACGGGACCGTTCTTTGCTGCAAAAGCTTCGGCACGTCCCAGCAGAATACAGTTTACTACGATCAATGGGATAAACAAGCCCAAAGTAGCATAAAGTGCCGGCACATATGCCTGCATAATCATCTGCAACAAGGTTACGAATGATGCAATAACCACAACAAAGGCCGGAATGCGCACCATATCAGGTATCAAATTCTTAATGGCCGAAATTACAACATTAGAACAGATTAATACAAAAGCCGTAGCCAATCCCATCCCCATACCATTGATGGCAGAAGATGTTGTTCCTAATGTAGGACACATACCCAAAAGGAGTACAAACGTGGGATTCTCTTTTACAATCCCGTTCATCAATACTTTAAAATTATTCATAGTCTGCTCCTTCCTTATTTTTTATTTTTACAATCTTGCTTGGGACATTCTACTTTTTTGCAGTCTGCCTTATCGCAGTTAGCAGGATCACATTTATCGCTACAAACAGTCTTGCAGGCTGTAGAGTCACAAACCTGCTTACATGCCTCGTTTCCTTCACATTGAGCATCGCAAGCAGTAGCATTTTCGGCAACAGTTTCAGACACTTGCTGAGTTGCACCACTAGCGCCATCCACATTCTGACCACTATATGCTGCATAAGCATTGTTCACAGCTTTTAGAAAAGCACGTGTAGTGATGGTAGAAGCTGTGATAGCATCTATCTGACCACCATCCTTATTTACCACCAATGCTCCCTGTCCCGGATTCATACCGGTAATGTCGCCTTTTGCACCTTTCTTAAACCAATCAGCCGCCTTTGACCCCAAGCCCGGAGTCTCAGCATGGCTCAACAAAGAATAGTCTATGATATTTCCCTCTTTGTCAAAACCTACCAGCACACTCAAAGCGCCACCAAAACCATTGGCAGAAGATTCTACGGCAGCACCAATAAATTCGCCACCCTTGGTTGCCTTATATATTTTATAAGTAGCACCATCCAATTCTATAGTTTCAGGAGCTTCCGCAGGATTGTTATCAAACCCCGGAACTACAACTGCAATAGCGTCACTCAAAGCTTTTGCATTAGCCTCAGCAATAGGACCGGCAGTCAGTTGGTTGACATAAGCCAAAAGTCCGGTTGCAATCACAGTAATCGCTGTCAGCACGATAACCATGTTTTTCAAAGATGATTCTAGTTTTTTCATTTCTTCACGACCTCCCCGAATCTTTTAGGTTTACAATAAGTATTGATTAACGGAGTAAATGCGTTCATAATGAATATAGCGAAAGACATACCTTCGGGATATGCACCGAACAAACGGATAACCACGGTCAGGAAACCGATAGCCACACCGTATATAATCATACCTTTATGAGTCATAGGCGAAGTAACATAGTCGGTTGCCATGAAAATAGCACCCAACATCAAACCACCTGTAAACAAGTGAGCCAACGGAGATGCGTAAGCCACCGGATCAACCAAATGCATCAGACCGGCAAATACAAATACAGTCACCAGAATAGATACAGGAATATGCCAGGAAATAATCTTTTTCCATAGCATATATCCCAGGCCAAGCAATAAAGCCAATGCACTCACCTCACCTAGCGAACCCGGGTTATTACCCAGAAACAGACTTAATGTATCGGGCAACTGACCTAAAGCATTTACATCACCCTTTACAGCCATTTTCATCAATGCCAGCGGAGTAGCACCGGTTTCAGCATCGGTATAACTTCCCCATTGTTGAACCAACGGCCATGAAGTCATCTGCACAGGAAAAGAAATCAGCAAGAAGATACGACCTACCAACGCAGGATTAAAAGGATTACAACCTAATCCGCCGAAAGTCATCTTGCCCACACCGATTGCCACCAACGCACCGATGATAATAATCCAAAGCGGCAAGTTGGAAGGCAGATTGAATGCCAGCAACACACCGGTTATAATAGCCGAACCATCACAGATGGTAGAGCGTTCTCTCTTCAAAATAAACTTGGTAATCGCCCATTCGAAGAATACACAAGCGGCAACCGAGGTCAAGGTCACCACCACGGCGCCCAGTCCGAACATATAAAATGACACCAGCAACGCAGGTATCAACGCAATGAGTACACCATACATATTCTTCTGTATGCTGTCACCGCTATGAACGTGAGGCGATAATGATACTATTAATTTATTAGCCATACTATTTTGTCGAATTATTTTTTAGCATTACGTGCACGGATAATACCGCCTACTGTGCCCTTACCCAAACGGATATAGTCCAGCAAATAACGATGAGACGGACATGTAAACTGACACGAACCGCACTCGATGCACGACATTACATCTTCTTTCTCTACTCTCTCCCAATCCTTATGAGCTGAAAGTGTTGCCAATAAGAAAGGCTCCAGTCCCATGGGACACACGTTAACACACTTGGCACAGCGGATACAGGGCTGAGCTTCCGCACGGGCAGCTTCCTTATCATTCATAATCAGCACACCCGAACTACCTTTACAAATAGGAACTTCTGTATTAACCAGTGCTTTACCCATCATCGGACCACCACCAATCACTTTTCCCGTATCTTCGGGCAAACCGCCAGCCGCATCAATCAGCTGGCTCATCGGAGTCCCCATACGGGTGAGAAAATTAGATGGATTTCTGACAGACTTACCTGTAACGGTTACAATGCGTTCAAACAAAGGTTTGTTTTTCTGAACGGCCTCATAAACGGCAAATGCAGTACCTACATTCTGAACTACCGCACCCACATTGATAGGAATAGCGGGAGGAGCAGGAACCTGGCGACCGATCACAGCATCTATCAATTGTTTCTCACCACCTTGCGGATATTTCACCTGCAAGGGAACCACCTCTATACCGGGATATTGAGCAGCTTTTTCAGTCATCAACTTAATAGCATCCGGTTTATTATTTTCAATACCGATATATCCCTTGGTCACTTTTGCAGCTTTCATCAGGATGCTTACACCCACCAGTACTTCGTCTGCCTTTTCCAACATCAAACGATGGTCGGCAGTGAGGTAAGGCTCACACTCTACAGCATTGATAATTACACATTCCGCCTTGCAGCCCGGAGGAGGAGAAAGTTTCACATGAGTAGGAAAACAAGCACCGCCCATACCTACTACACCTGCATTTTTCACTTTAGCAACGATTTCTTCGGGTGTGAGAGCACACTCTTTCACCAATGTCGAACTGCGGTCTATTGATTCTTCCCATTCGTCACCATCCACATCGATAAAGATAGCCGGCTTGCGGTAACCGCTTGCATCGATTACGGCGTCTACCTTGTTCACTTTACCGGATACAGACGAGAAGATGGCTGCTGAAACAAAGCCACCCGCCTCAGCAATCTTCGTACCTACCTTCACCACATCGCCTTTTTTCACGATGGCAGTAGCAGGAGCACCGATATGCTGTGACAAAGGAAATACCGCTTGCTTAGGAAGTGCAAGGGTTTCAATGGCTTTGCCTGCTGACAATTTATTTTCTGCTGGATGTACTCCACCAATTCTAAATGTCTTCACTGTTATATCTTTTTAATTTTTACTTACTTTGAATTTTGATTATGCTTCCGCTTTCGGAGCGTCAGCTTTCACCGCTTCCGGAGTTTCCACCTTTGAAGCCTCTACTTTTGCAGCAGGTTTTGCAGCAGCCTCACCAGCCGGCACTTCTACCTTCGGTTTACGTGGCGGGAAATTAATAGCTTGGATAGCCCCTTTCGGACATTCCAATTCACATTTACGGCAAGATTTACACTTAGCCGGATCAATGTATGCCAAATTATTCTCTAACGTAATGGCTTCGAACGGACACACTTTCACACACTTTCCACAACCAATACAACTAGCCTTGCAAGCCTTGTTGGCAACAGCTCCCTTATCCTTGTTCACACACATCACCACTACGCGGCGGTTGTTCTTTCCTTTCGGACGAATTTCAATGATCTTACGCGGACAAGCTTTGCTACAAGCCCCACAAGCTGTACATTTTTCTTCGTCCACTTCCGGAAGGCCGGTTTCAGGATTCATGTGAATAGCATCAAACTGACACACTTCCACACAATCACCACAACCCAGACAACCGAATGTACAACCCGTCTCACCACCTGAAGTGGCATGAGCGATGGCACACGATTTAGCTCCGTCATACAGAGCAATACGAGGGCGATTTTCACAACTACCGTTACATCTTACCACCGCAACTTTCGGTTCGGCAGCAACGGCTTCCAATCCCAAAATGGCAGCTACTTTCTCCATTACCGGAGCACCACCAACCGGACATAACTTACCCTCCAGCGAACCGGCATCGGCAGCCTTCACGCAGGCACCAGCAAAACCAGAGCAACCGGGATAACCACATCCACCGCAATTCGCCTGAGGAAGCACTTCGCTCACCTTGGCAATCCGCGGATCTTCATACACAGCAAACTTCTTAGAAGCGGCATACAAGATTACCGCGGCAATCAAGCCAATCGCTCCCAACGAAATTACTGCAACCAGAATTAAATCCATAAATTTTAGTTAGTTATTTATTAATTATTTTTTATTGGTTCAAGCGTAAATGAAAACTTCTTGCTCAACTTATTCCTGCATACATATATGATAAGGTAATACGGGAGCAAGGCTGACAAAGCAACAAGCGCCGACCTTAACTCATCCCCCCCCGTAAAACGCATGGAAATAAATAAAGTAATCAGCAATACCAAGAAAGGGATACCAAAAGCCAGCAATACGGCTTGCATCCCCATGGAAGTGGTACCATAAATCATCACCTCCTCACCTATGCGGTAAGAAGATGCCTTCATGTCAAAAACATCAATCAGTTTCTCTTTACTTTCAGATGCATTGCAATGCCCTTTCACACTACAAGCCGAACAGGCAGAAGTTTGTACGATTCTCACCCGCACATGAGAACCTTCAATGTTTTCCACAATACCACGATGTTTGATTATATCGGTCATTTTTGCAAACTCTACATTACAAAACTGCGGCAAATGTACGATTTTAATTGGATTCTAAGAAGTATAAAATGATATTTTCACTATAAAAATCGATTTTTTGTGTGGAGAAATTAAAATTAGAAACAAGAAAGGGAGGAAAATTTTAAATTCCCCCCTTTCTACTTGTAAAGTATATAATTTATTTCATTATCACATAGCCTGCATCCAACAGTTTTTGACGAATGGATGCTATATGTTCCTCGTTTCTGGTTTCCATAACGACACGAAGGGCACATCCGGTGACATCTGCACTCTCACTATTTCGCTCATGATGTACAGAAATTACATTTCCTCCCTGCTCTGCGATAATTTTGCTGACTCCCAACAGCTGCCCCGGTTTGTCTATCAAGTCCAAAGTTACTGCATAGGTACGTCCCGACTTTGCCATACCGCGACTGATGACACGGCTCAATATCGTCACATCAATATTACCTCCAGACACCAGGCAAACAGTTTTCTTACCCTTTACCGGTACCTTATTGAACATGGCTGCAGCAACGGACACAGCTCCCGCCCCCTCTGCAACAATCCGCTGGCGTTCTATCAATGCCAGAATAGCTGCGGCAATCTCATCCTCGGTCACAGTTACAATTCCGTCCACATACTGATTAACCAAGTCAAAAGTATTTGTTCCCGGCTCTTTCACCGCGATTCCATCGGCAAAAGTGGAAACAGAGTGAAGACGCTCAATACGCGAATGGAGAATAGAGTTTGCCATACTGGCCGCACCCAACGCCTGTACACCATATACCTTGACAGACGGTTTCAAAGCCTTCAACGCATAAGCCACTCCCGAAATCAGTCCGCCCCCACCAATGGGGACAATGACTACCTCCACATCCGGCATTTCCTCCAATAACTCCAAACCGATAGTACCTTGTCCGGCTATCACATTCTCGTCATCAAAGGGATGAACAAAAGTATATCCCTTTTCATCACGTAATTGCAGAGCTTTCTGATAAGCATCATCATAGACTCCCGGAACCAAACAAACTTCCGCCCCATAATGCTTCGTAGCCTCAACTTTAGATATAGGTGCTCCCTCTGGAAGACAAATCAACGACTTGATGCCACACTTAGTGGCAGCCAATGCCACCCCTTGCGCATGATTACCGGCAGAACAGGCTATCACACCTCTCGCCTTTTCTTCATCAGACAATTGGGAAATCTTGTAATAAGCACCACGCACTTTAAACGATCCTGTGAATTGCAGGTTTTCGGGCTTCAGATAAACTGTACTCTCAGGATTTATCTGAGGAGCATAAATCAAATCAGTGCGACGGACAACCTCTTTCAGGACATGAGCCGCCTTGTATATTGCATCTAATTGTAGCATAGGTATAACACTCTTGTTTTTTAATTGGGTGCAAAGCTACAAATAAAATTGATTCCTTACACTCGCTTTCGATGTAAAGTTGCATTCTTTTTTTTCGCTCATTCATTTGCCGGTAAGTTTCTTTACATTACCCACCGCGATAATTTTTTTCTTAGGGTCTTATACTTTTTTCCCGGTGTCTTATCTGGATTTCGATATAATCTGTTTTTCACTTTTACTCTCGGCCACCTCTACCAGATAAACACTGGCACAAATAAGAACAATCGCCGCCAACTGCGTCCATGAGAAGCGATCCTGCCCCAAAATAAAAGAGGTCACCGTAGCAACAATCAAAATTAAATATCCATAAATAGCTACCAATGTAGTTTTCAGATATTTCAATCCGAGGGGAAGTAGTAAATAACTAATAGTGGTAGGGAATACCAAAACAAAAAGCAAGACCAACATAGGAGTAGAGAAAAGTGACATTCTCAGTATAGGAGCATCAAAGCCGTAAATTGTATTGACAATAACAGCCATGACAGCCGCCCCTAAAAAGGTATATTTCAACATCGTCATATTTCCCACCCCTTTTAACAGACGATTGCTGAGAACAAGATAGACGGCATAAACCAGCGAACTGACCAAACACATTAAATTACCTAACGGAGCATTAGAGGCAAGATCGTCACTAGGCTGTGTAGAAATGCAAAGAATAGCTCCTCCCAACCCCATTCCAATACCAAACACTTTCATCCAAGTTACTTTTTCCTTATAAAACAATACAGCAATAATGAATACCCATATAGGCTCCAAACTGACAAAAATGGAACTGGAAACCGGAGTGGTCTTACTGATACCCAGCAGATAAAAAAACATATATCCGTAAATACCTAAAGCCCCTAACATAAAAAGCTGCCATTTCTGACGAATAGTGGAGTTTTCGGGTTTGCAAAATATATCAATAAGCCAAAAAGCGGCGGCCCCAAATACCAATCGGAAAGTAACCCCTGTCACAGGAGCTATCCACAAAGGTAAAAGATATTTCAATGCGTTCATATTAAGGCCTCCCAACGCTTTGGAGACAACCATGCTAAGGTTTGCTTCAACTTGTTTATTCATACTTCATGCTGTTATTACGTGGGTATTTTTCTTATAAACTCAACTTTTCTTGCTTCATCACCACAAACATGGCCATCAGCGCCACCATCAAATTGAGCCAGAAAGCAAAAGTCTGCGAGTCAGAATGAAACAAGCTCTGTACTGCATCTACAATAAAAGGACAAAGCAGGATAGCCACATAATTCATAGCCATCACAAAGGCAAGTGCCAATGTCACCTTATGAGGTACGGCCACATCAGAGGTCTTATCATAAATCAACGGCTGGATGATACCGTATGAAAGACCGTTCAGGACACACCCCAAAGCAATCAATATCTCAGAACGGCTGAGCAAAATAATTCCCATCCCACAAGCTATCATCAACAAACAAACCATATAGATGCGACGCCCCAACACTTGCACTATCCTGTTCAGCACAAAGCCCGGCGCCATGATAGCAAGGAAAAACAAGGAAATCAATATTCCTGCCCTGCCACTGGAAAGCCCGTACTCTTCCATCAGAAAAGGAAGGTTGAAACTGATAATGATTACCAGATAAGTAGCCAGACCGTAAAAAGCCATCAGCTTGATTAAGGCCTTGACATTCATTCCCCTCTTGCCCATTTCTTTGGCGGTATCAGACGGAATATCATCAGACGGATGATAACTGGAGAGGTCTTTCTTCAGATAATGAGTAAGAAAAATGGATATAAAAGGAAACAGATAAACCAAAAACGGCAAATGCCAGTTCACTTCCGCCAGATAGCCAGTCAATGTGGTGGCCAGTACCAAGGTGATATTGGTTATGGCAGAACTGTAACCGAACTGTTTCGTACGGTAAGCTCCCACAAAATAACGGGATATCAATCCGGTGGAAAGCGGAACAATCAACCCGGACCCTATCCCCAACATGGCGCTGATGGCTATCAGTTGCCACATCTTATTGGAGAGCAGATAAAGGATACCACTCACCCCAAAGATGGTCAGGCCGATTTGCAGCAGCAAGAGGTTGTTCACTTTCTCTGTCAGCTTACCCGACAACAAGATAAAAGGAATAATAAGAAGTGACGGCAACGAGGACAGCATCTGGATTTCCAAGTCTGTAGCAGACGGAAAGATTTTATTCAAATCGCCCAAAATGGGAGAAACCGCCAATCCCGGCAATGCATTTAATGCCGAAATGGAAAATATACCTATTAAAGTAATGAGGGGAATAGTCCCCTGCCCTGTCTGTACTTTCATACTTGTAGTAATTTATTGTATGAGATACACAACAAGGCAAAAGACGTTTGGTTCAAAGCGACATATCGTTTATTCCTTTACTTTCCATTCCAAAATATTATGCCGGGTAGTGTCAAAGTTTACGCCTATGTTAATTTCCTAAACGCAGTTTATCAAAATTCTGAATGCCGATGGGATAACGCTTCTTCATATTTCCTTCTTATTGTTTAATTACATACCCCTAAAATATCGGATACGGGCATCCAATGATTTTATGTATAAACAAAGGTATCTCTTTTTCGTTCATAGTACAATGATTCCCATCGTTTTTTTGTATTCCCCCTACTTACATTAAAAAACATAAAATCAAGGAACTTTTCACCAACCCCTATGTTGAGGGAGAAAAACGCGGGAAACTCCCACGTTCTTCATTGTATTACTAACCTAAACTTTAAGTAAAAATGAAAGATTGTAATTGTGATTTGAGAGACGGTGACGCCAAAACAGCCGTGTTTGGTTCAAACGAAATGCTGCAACCTGCTCCGGTAGACACCATTCCCATGGAACCTACCACTCCGCAGATTGCTTATCAAATGGTTAAAGACGAAACATTCGCCCAAACCCAGCCTCGTCTTAATCTGGCTACTTTCGTTACCACCTATATGGACGATTATGCTACCAAATTGATGAACGAAGCTATCAACATCAACTATATTGATGAAACAGAGTACCCGCGTATCGCCGTGATGAATGCCAAATGTATCAACATCATGGCCAACCTATGGAATTCCCCCGAACAGGCAAAATGGAAATCAGGAGCGTTGGCCATCGGCTCCAGCGAGGCTTGTATGCTGGGTGGTGTAGCTGCCTGGTTGCGCTGGAGAGACAGACGTAAAGCCCAGGGCAAACCGACCGACAAACCTAACTTCGTCATTTCAAGCGGTTTCCAGGTTGTATGGGAGAAATTCGCCCAACTTTGGCAGATTGAGATGCGCCAAGTACCTCTTACTCTGGACAAGCCCACCCTGGACCCCGAAGAAGCCTTAAAGATGTGTGACGAGAACACCATCTGTATTGTTCCTATCCAAGGTGTGACATGGACAGGTCTGAACGATGACGTGGAAGCATTGGACAAAGCGCTGGATGCCTACAACGCCAAAACCGGCTATGATATTCCTATCCACGTAGATGCCGCAACCGGTGGCTTCATCCTGCCGTTCCTCAGCCCCGAAACGAAATGGGACTTCCGTTTGAAATGGGTTCTTTCCATCAGCACTTCCGGCCACAAGTTCGGACTGGTTTATCCGGGACTGGGATGGGTAGTATGGAAAGACAAGAAATACCTTCCGGATGCCATGTCATTCAGTGTCAATTATCTGGGTGCGAACATCACACAGGTTGGTTTGAACTTCAGCCGCCCCGCCGCACAGATTCTAGGCCAATACTATCAGTTTATCCGTCTGGGATTCCAAGGATACAAAGCCATCCAATACAATTCCATGGAAATCACCAAGTACATTCACAGCGAAATAGCCAAGATGACTCCGTTCGTAAACTACAGCGACAAAGTGGTAAATCCTTTGTTCATCTGGTACATGAAACCCGAATACGCAAAGAACGCCAAATGGACTCTGTACGATTTGCAGGCTAAATTACAACAAAGCGGATGGATGGTTCCTGCCTACACCTTGCCGGAGAACATTCAAAATTATGTGGTTATGCGTGTTGTGGTACGTCAGGGATTCAGCCGTGACATGGCGGATATGTTGTTGAACGACATCAAGAATGCCATCAGCGAGTTCGAGAAACTAGAATATCCCACTCCTACCCGCATCGCCCAAGACAAGAATATCGCTGTAAAAGGTACTGTGTTTACTCACAATGCCCATAGCAACGCCGCTAAAAAATAAGCATAAATAACAATAATGCAACCATCCGCCGTTAAGGTGGATGGTTACTTCAATCAAATTAATTTATGGAAAGAACTATAACTATCCAGCAAATAAAGGATGCTGCACAAGAGGCCTACAATCTGTATAAAGACAATACAGACGGTAAGAACGCCGACTACATTCCTTATCTGGCAAATATTGATCCCAAACTGTTCGGAATCAGTATCTGTCTGATGAACGGAGAAATCATCCAACTGGGTGACTCTCAGTACCGTTTCGGTATCGAGTCCGTTTCCAAGGTGCTGACCGCTATCCTGGTACTCCGCCAATACGGCGCCCCCAAGGTGCTCGAAATGATTGGCGCCGACGCTACCGGACTGCCGTTCAACTCCATCATGGCTATCCTGTTGGAAAACGACCACCCTTCCACCCCACTGGTAAACGCCGGGGCCATCTCGGCAGACAGCATGGTACAACCCCTAGGCAACAGCGACGGCAAATGGAAAGCCATCGTAGACAATATGACCGAACTATGCGGAAGTGCCCCGCAACTGATTGACGAATTGTACAAATCGGAGTCTGCAACAAATTTCAACAATCGTTCCATCGCCTGGTTATTGAAAAATTATAACCGTATCTACGATGATCCTGATATGTCGCTTGACCTATACACCCGTCAGTGCTCTATGGGCATCACCGCGGAACAATTGTCCATCTGCGGAGCCACCATCGCCAACGAAGGATTGAACCCGAATACAAACAAACAAGTGTTCGACAAGGCCCTCGCCCCGAAAATCACCTCCATGATAGCTACCGTAGGTTTCTACCAGCACACAGGCGACTGGCTTTATACCTCAGGAATCCCTGCCAAGACCGGCGTAGGAGGCGGTGTGATGGGTGTGATGCCGGGTGTAATGGGTATTTCGGCCTTCGCGCCTCCTTTGGACGATGCCGGCAACTCCGTAAAAGCGCAGCTTGCCATCAAATATATTATGAACAAACTGGGCATGAACGTATTCAACGGGCACCGCATCCACGTGCAATAATATATTCTATTCTGACAGAAAGCCGATATTTCTCTCACCCCGAGAGAAGTACCGGCTTTTTAACTAAAAATTTTTTCCGCTAAATATTTCTCACACTCTTACATTATGCCTATCTTTGCACAGACAAATTCATATATTATGAAGAACAAAGTCATCCGTAAAGAACTGGGCCAATGGATGAACTCATGCAGAGAAACCATTTATGGTCCCCTAGCGGAGAGATTGAAAGAAAATTGCTGAAACAGCCCAAAGCGCCCGATGACGTTAGTTATGTGATTGAATTAACTATTAAATAACTTTATGAGTAACAAATCAAAAATCGAGATTTGCGCCAACTCCGTGGAAAGTGCTGTGAAGGCACAACAAGCCGGTGCTTATCGTGTAGAACTATGTGCAGGTATTCCGGAAGGCGGAACAACCCCGTCTTTTGGCGAAATCCGTATGGCACGCCAATTATTGAACCAAACAAAACTACATGTCATTATCCGTCCCCGTGGCGGAGATTTCCTATATTCTCCCATCGAGCAAGAAATCATGTTGCATGATATTAAAGTGGCACGTCAGTTGGGTGCGGACGGTGTGGTGTTCGGATGTCTTACCGCAGAAGGCAATGTCGATGTACCCTTGATGCAGAAACTGATGAATGCGGTAGGCGAGATGAGTGTCACCTTCCACCGCGCTTTTGATATGTGCAGCAATCCCAAAGAAGCTTTGGAACAGATTATCGGCCTGGGTATCGACCGGGTCCTTACTTCCGGACAAGAAGCGACTGCCGAAAAGGGTATCCCTCTTTTAAAAGAATTGGTAGAACTGGCCGACGGACGAATCATCATCATGCCGGGATGCGGTGTGAATGCCGGTAATATCCGTAAGATTGCCGAAGAAACCGGAACTTCGGAATTTCATTTCTCCGGACGGAGCAGCGTAGACAGCGGCATGATTTATCGTAACTCAAAAGTATCTATGGGAGGTACTGTAAAGATAGAAGAGTATCTGAAGGATGTTACTGACCCCAACAAAGTAAAAGCCGCCTTGTCCGAACTGGCACTGAAAGACGAAAACGACAAAGCACTGGAAAAGAAAAACAAAAGCCTCAACCCCAAGAAATCAAAGAAAGAGGATGACTGGGACGATGACGATGATGATTTGGATGATGACAAGTAATAAGCAAGCATAAACGTTATTATCATATTAAACGCGGATATTCAGGGTTTCAAGCTGAATATCCGCGTTACTTTTTGTTTATACTGAATTCTACAACTTATGTATCACCTTCATCAGCTGCTCACCCAGCCCGATGGTATATCCTTGTGACACGAATACCACCCGGTTAAAGGTATCACCAATGATAAACATAGGCAAGATAGTCTTGTTAGACAACTTCATGCCTTCTGCAATCTGCTTCTGGATGGAACCGTCCACATCAATACCGTAAGTAATGGTAGCCGGTAATCCCGGGAATTCCTGCGGACGGAACTTCTTGTACTGCTCCTCATTGGGGAACAACAGCACGATTCCTCTGCCCCATTCATCAAAGTCCTTGCCCAATGCCGCGATATCGCGCAATGCATGGTTGGTAGGTTCTTGTCCGGCGCCCAGTACGGCTACAATGTAGTAACCACGTCCTGTAGTGGCAAGAATGGACTTCAGTTCATCGCTATCCATCGGTTTATAAGTAGATTCTGAATTGAAATTACCGATCACCTGAATATCATCCTTACTTTCACGCATCACCAAGTCCACCGTAGTCGTTTCTCCCGGCTTGATGGTAAAGAAAGTCAGCTGGGACAATACGCCGCCGTTAGCCAGACGAGTACCGGTCACCATCACATAATTGCCGGCATCCAGTGCCGTTCCGTTCTTCAACAGATTAGCCCAAGTAGCGCCGCCACCCATATCAATATCGCCTTCATCATAATTCAGCAATTTCAAAGTTCCGGCAGGAGTCAGTCTGGAAATAGAGAAATGAGAATAATACTTCGGATCAGCCAAAGACTTGATCGGCGTATATCTGGCAATAAACTTGCCGGTAGGCGCACTGGCCTGTTCCATTGCTTCGAAATTCACATCAATAGCACCTTCATCGCCTATCAACTGCACTTTTCCCGTCACTTCGTCTATACGTGCAGGAACACCCATGCTGCGTGCCATGGATACAAAGAAGATATCACGGCTGTGCGCATCGGCTGTACGGGCCTTCCACACCCCTTCCGGAGTGATTGGCGAGCCGCCCAGGTTGCAATCCTTGTCCACACGGATATTCCCGGCAACCCATGTAACCAGCTTCATCGGATCGGCAAGGTAAGCCTCACGATCCTGTTCGGGCACTGCTTTCTCAAAGAATCCTTTATACGGAGTAATCATTTCGTTGCTCACGCGCGGATTACGCACAAATCTGCGGAAATAATCAGCATTGGCGCACAAGTGTGAATTCATCATGTGGTCTATCAACACTTCGGAGCTTACATCACGAAGGTCTTTGGCAGAAATCTGCTGAAGCAGGTCAATGCCGCCCTTCTTTGACTTGTCCGAACGGAGACGGGCCATAAAGTCACGGATGGTTTCGTAGTTGCCACGTGATGCCACCAGCAATTTGGCAACGGCATCCTCATCCAGCTGGTATTCTTTAGCGAAATTGCGAGCCGATTCATCCGTCATGAATGTAGCCACGTAGGCATTGCGGATAGAGTCCTCCAAAGCCATGCGGCGATTGTTCTCCGCACGTTGTTCGGGAGTCACTTCGGGCATATTGGCGCCTTCCATCGGAGGAATGATATCCATATCCAGTGTATAAGCCTCGCCGGCCGTTTTGTCCAGCTTCACGGTCAAGGCATTGTCCTGTCCGAAAGACAGTTTGGAATAACCGAATTTTCCATCTTTGGAAGCCCATACCAGCATATCCCCTTTTCCGGCGGTCAGGAACGTCTTACCGTCCGCATCCGTCTGTTTGGAAGCTACGGTATAAAATTCGGCATAGTTATACACTTTGAATTCCACTTTGGCGTCAGCCACCGGTTTGCCGTCCGCATCCACGATGGTCACATCGGCTTTTGCCGTGGGAGCATAGTTGTCAATCACATTGATTTCCGTATAACGGGGAGTGCGGTACATCACTTCTTCCGGTCCGTTATAACGTCCGAACACCTTGGTGTGCATCAGCATACCCCGTGAAGCGGGAGCGTTGAACCAACCCAGATTCAGTACCGGTTCGGGCTCGCAAGCACCCAGGAAGTACCATTTGCCATCCACCCAAGCTTCCACCCAGGCATGATTGTCGTCGGTATGTGCCCAACGCGGCGTATATACCTGACGGGCAGGAATACCTACCGAACGCAAGGCAGCTACCGTGAACGTAGATTCCTCGCCACAACGTCCGTAGGCTGTCTTTACGGAAGCCAGCGGACTACTGGTACGGGCATCAGAGGGGGTATAAATCACCTTTTCATGACACCAGTGGTTCACTTCCAGCACGGCATCATATAAAGAAAGGTTTTTCACTCTGTCCTTCAGCTCCTCGTAGAATACCTTACGGCTGTCGTCCAGATTCTCGTTGTTTACGCGGATGGGCAATACAAAGTGGCGGAACTCTCGTTCGGGAACCACTTTTCCCCACGGCATCTCCTCACGCGCCTTGAAGGCGTAGTCCACATTTTCCAGATAAAATTCACCGGGATGGTCCGCTATATCCGCCAAGGGCATATAGGCGTAAAGGAAAGTCATCGCCTCCTTCTGTTCATCGCTCATGGGTTGTTCGAATACCTGGAAGAGGTTACCTTGGGTCAGCGTATCACGCCGTGCCTCAAAATCCTGCTGAACAGCGGCACGTTCAGCCTCATCACTGATTAAATGTTTGTTGTTTGTACACGAGGCGCACAGCATCAAGCCTATCCCCGCCGCACATAGAGCCAATAATTTCATCTTGTTGTTTATTTAGGTTAGCAATTTGTTATTGGCTACGAAGATAAGACTTTTTTCTTATTTTTGACGAAGTTCAAGCTATTATTTAGTATCCGCCGGCTCCGATTGTTGCGATTGATAATATTCCTCCTTCCGCTTGTTGGCCTGCTGCACCAGACTGGTGACGTATACCGTGAAGATAGGGAACATCATCATTCCCAGGGCGGCCAGCACCACCGACAGTATTTTCCCCGTAGGAGTGACGGCATAAATATTACTCCCTACGGTGGTAACATCCATAAAGGCCCACCACAGCGCACTCCAGTAGTCCGTCACCATAGGGTTCACCTTATGTTCCAGCACAAAGAAGATAAGACTGGCAAAATACACGGTGGCCATCAGCATGGTGATGTACGAGGTAAACAACCCGGACGCTTTGCTGCCCGACAGCCAGCCCACCACGATGGCTAGTGCATACCCTCCCCTCAGCAAAGGGATAAAGCGCAGGAAATAACTGATTTCGGGCGAGAAAGTGATGTGATAGAAATCAATGATATTTAAATAAGGTATAGATACCAGCAGAAAAATAAAATGGCTGGTGAAGTACCTTCCTTTTTCTTTCGAGAGGAAAAACTCCAGCAGGAAATCGAACAGGAAAAACATGCATATCCAGAACTGAATCTTCAGATAAGAACCTTGATTCAGGAAAGGGATGTTATGAAAAGTATCTATCGAGATACTGATAACCAGAAAAAGGGACATCAACAGGATGAATATATGCAAGATCCCGTAAATCCCCCTACGGGAATAGATAAATGAGGAGAAAGCTGTTTTCATAAACTATACTGATTATATTATTTTTTCTAGAAACACCCTTCCGGGTACGATTGTTTAATTCCGCATACCTTCCGGGTTAATAAACCTAAACGGATAAACATCATTTCCAAGGAGTTGTTATAAACTCCGTAAACAAAAAACATATATTTTTTAAAACCTAAACTTTATGGCAAACATTAGTAAATCAGTCAAGCTAGGGGTATTTACCCTCGCTATCATGAATGTTACTGCAGTAGTATCCCTGCGCGGACTACCTGCCGAAGCCGAATACGGACTGAGTTCGGCATTTTATTATTTATTCGCGGCCATCGTCTTCCTGATACCTACCTCATTGGTAGCGGCGGAACTGGCGGCCATGTTCCAGGACAAGCAAGGCGGTGTGTTCCGATGGGTGGGTGAAGCCTACGGAAAGAAATTCGGCTTCCTCGCCATCTTCCTGCAGTGGGTGGAAAGCACCATCTGGTATCCCACCGTATTGACTTTCGGAGCTGTGGCACTGGCTTTTATCGGCATGAGTGACACCCATGATATGGCCTTGGCATCCAACCGCTATTACTCACTGGCGGTGGTCTTGATTATCTATTGGCTGGCCACTTTCATTTCGCTGAAAGGCATGGGCTGGGTAGGCAAAGTGGCCAAAGTAGGCGGTATGGTAGGTACGATTATTCCTGCCGGCCTGCTGATGGTACTGGCGGTGATTTACCTTGCCTCCGGCGGACAGAGCCAGATGAACTTCGACGGTAACTTTTTCCCCGACTTCAGCAACTTCGACAACCTGGTGCTGGCTTCCAGTATCTTCCTGTTCTATGCCGGTATGGAAATGGGCGGTATCCACGTAAAAGACATAGAAAATCCTGCCAAGAACTATCCGAAAGCTGTATTCATCGGTGCGGCTATTACTGTAATCATCTTCGTACTTGGCACTTTCGCACTGGGGATCATTATTCCCGAAAAGGATATCAACCTGACTCAGAGCCTGCTGGTAGGTTTTGATAATTACTTCAAGTATGTCCATGCTTCGTGGTTGTCACCTATCATCGCCGTGGCTTTGGCATTCGGTGTGCTGGCAGGTGTGTTGACCTGGGTGGCCGGTCCGTCCAAAGGTATCTTCGCAGTGGGTAAAGCAGGCTATCTGCCTCCCTTCTTCCAGAAGACCAACGCCAACGGCGTACAGAAAAACATTCTGCTGGTCCAAGGCCTTGCCGTAACCTTGCTCAGCCTGCTGTTCGTTGTGATGCCTTCCGTACAGAGTTTCTACCAGATCCTGTCACAGCTCACCGTATTGCTTTACCTTATCATGTATCTGCTGATGTTCAGCGGCGCCATCTATCTACGTTACAATATGAAAAAAGCTCCTCGCCCATTCCGTATCGGCAGCAAAGGCAACGGACTGATGTGGCTCATCGGCGGTCTGGGTTTCTGTGGTTCACTACTGGCATTCGTGCTCAGCTTCATTCCCCCCAGCCAGATTGCGGTAGGCAGCAACACCGTATGGTTTGCCGTTTTGATTATCGGCTGCATCGTGGTAGTCGCAGCTCCGTTCATTATCTATGCATCGCGCAAACCGTCATGGGTAGACAAGAACACACAGTTCGAACCGTTCCACTGGGAAGTACAGGCTACAACGGCACAGACAGCGGCTCCGGTTTCCGGCTCGGCTAAAAGTTCCGCTTCAAGCGCCTCTACAAACGCTACCGCCGGACCGGCCTCTCAAAGTACCCCGTCTCCGGAGCAACACAAATAACCCCCGCTGACGGGTTGGCCCATTCCTTTTTATCACAGGCAATTCCGGTTCCTTGAAAAGCAAGAAGCATGTTTTTCAAGAAGTCGGAATTGCTGTTTTCCACCAACCGGGATGGTTATTTCCCTCTCTCTTCCAATAATTTCCTGTAAATCATAGCCGGAATTAAAGAAACATTCCTATCTTTGTCCCCCGGTTCACTTAATAATCACGTTTGACATGAAGCATAAGGCCTTTTTCATTTTTATGACAGCCCTTTTTATAGGGAGTCCGCTTTATGCACAAAAATATAAAATAGCCCTTATCCATTCCTACCAGGAAGGGTACAGCGGTGCCGGCATTGTAAACAAACTGTTTGTCAAAGGACTGAAAGACCAGCAAATAGACTTCCAGCTGCGCACCTTTTATCTGGATTGCGAGAAATACGAATCCGTAGAAGAAGAGCGACGGATTTCCGAGTTTGCAGATTCCATCCGCTCATGGGGAGGAGATTTGATTGCCGTGCTCGATGATCAGGCAACCTACTCTGTCATGGCTTGCGGAAACCCGTATGTCAGGCAGGTTCCCGTCGTATTCAGCGGAGTGAATTATCCCAACCAAGAGTTGCTGGCACAATATCCCAACATTACGGGCTACATAGACAAACCCGATTACCTCACCACCTGCCGGATGATAGAACGCATCATGGGCAAAGTCCGCATCCACATCCTGAACGGGCGGACCGTGCTTGACCGCCTTATCTGGAAAGACCTGAGCGAACAATGCAAAGGATCGGAAATCACCCTCCACCAATGGAAAAGACAAGAGGCCCGGCCCGACAAGCTGAATATCCCCATCAGTGACAAAGATGATACCGAATATGAATCCCTGTACGAAAAGCTGAACGAATACAACCAATTGGACTCCACCGTCGTAGTCCGCCTGTCCAGTGATTCCGTAGCTGCCCGCGACCTGATGTGGCTGTCCAGCGGGGTCTTCCAATACTCCCTGTTCCTGTATACCAAACGGGACTATACCACCCTGCGCATCGGCAGCCTGTTCGACAATCCCGGATTCGAAACCATCAACGAAGGATTCGGGATAAAGGAATACATGCTGGGAGGTTATTTCGCCCCCATCGAAACACAGCTAAGCGACATGACCGCCGGCATCAAAGAAAGACTGCAAGGAAAGATACCCGTCCCGGCGGTAAAACAAATCGCCAAACAGTACCTGGTCAACTGGCAGGCCATGAAGAGATACCAGATCCCCCTTGAAAGCATTCCACCGGAATATACCATCATGTACAGGCCGTGGAGGGAAAAATACGCAACCCCCATCCTGATTCTTGAAAGCCTCCTGGTCTTCACACTCCTTTTGGGGATAGCCTACCTTATTTATATCTATACACTGGAAAAAGGACGCAAAAAAGAAGCCTTGCGTAACCTCAGGTTCGAACACGAAGCATTAACGCTTGCACTGGAAGGAGGGAATACCTACGCGTGGTGTTTCGACGGAAAGACCGCCGTGCTCGACCAAGCTTTCTGCGAACTGACCAACCGTTCCCAAAACCTGTTGGGAATAGAGGAAATAGCCCATTATGTACACCCCGACGAACAAGCCCGGTTCAGAAAAAACGTATCCAACATACTATACCGGCAACGAAGAACAGCCCAATACCGTTGCCAATTCAACGACACCGGTTACCAATGGTGGGAATTCAGATACAGCGTGTTGCAGAATAATGAACAAAATCCTATCATCACCGGACTTCTGGTAAACATTCAGGAGATCAAAGACAAGGAAGAAGAACTGATACGCGCCCGCAAACTGGCGGAACAGGCGGAACTGAAACAATCCTTCCTGGCCAACATGAGCCATGAAATCCGTACTCCGCTTAATGCCATCGTAGGATTCTCCAACCTGCTCACTACCGAGAAAAACATCTCGGAAGAAGAGAAAAAAGAGTTTGCCTCCATCATAGACAACAATACCAGACTCTTGTTGAAGCTGGTCAATGATGTGCTGGAACTATCCCGTATAGAATCCGGCAATATGTCCTTTCATTGCGAGGATTGCAGCGCGCATCATTTCGCCGAAACGGTCTATCAGACCCATCAGGTAATTATTCTCCCTCCAGTGGAATTCATCAAAGAATTTCCCGACGAGGATGTGACCATACACATAGACCGTATGCGCCTCACCCAAGTCATCACCAACTTTTTGGGAAACGCCAAGAAGTTCACCTCCCAAGGACACATCAAACTGGGTTATTTCTGCGACAAAGAGAAAAAGGAAATCCATATCTTCGTAGAAGATACCGGTGCGGGAATCCCTAAAGAAGAATTACAAATGATATTCGAGCGGTTCTACAAGCGGAATGAGTTTGTACAGGGTGTAGGGCTGGGACTCGCCATCAGCAAGGTCATTGTAGAAAAAATGAACGGACACATCGATGTGCAATCCGAGGTGAACAAGGGCAGCCGTTTCACCGCCGTACTGCCCTATCTGTAATTTTATTCCTGTGCAGGCTGTTTAGGCAGGGCGAACTGCAAGACCAGATACGCCAGCACACCCGCCAGCACCGTTCCCAGTATGACACCCATCTTTGCCTGCGTCAGCAACACCGGCGAATCCCCGAAAGAGAGGTTGGCTATGAACAAAGAAACCGTAAAACCGATACCTCCCAAAAGACAGATACCTGTCAGGTTCACCCAGGTCATGCCTTTCAGCAGTCCGGCGAACCCCATCTTTATCACCAGCCAGGTAAAGAAATAAATGCCGGCAAACTTACCCGCCAGCAATCCCGCCAGCACCGCCCAGGTAGCCATCCCCACTTCCAGACCGCCATGATCCGCCGTGAGCGAGACACCCGCATTGGCAAAGGCGAACAAGGGAAGAATAATATAATTCACCATTCCATGCAGACTGTCTTCCAATGACTGCAAGGGAGATATGACACGGTCCGAGGAAGACTCGATGCTTTTCAGCACATTGATCTGCATCTTGCTTAACACAACACTTTCCTTGTCACTGGCAGGAAAGACAGCAATGTTCTCGCGGATGCGGTTAATGTACTTACCTATCTTGTAATGAGGAGTGGCGGGAACCGTGAAGGCTGCGACAACTCCCGCAATGGTAGCGTGGATGCCGCTCTGCAAAAACAGATACCACATAATCACTCCCCAGAAAATATAAAACCAACGGTTGTGCACCCGGAAGAAATTCCCGCTGCAAAGTATCAGCAGGATACCCGCCGAAGCAATCAGGTAGTTCACCGACAGATGAGAGGTGTAAAAAAGGGCGATGACCAGAATGCCGCCGATATCATCGACCACAGCGAAAGCGGTCAGAAAGACTTTCAAGCTCAGCGGAACCCGCTTGCCGAACAGGCTGAGCACTCCCAGCGAAAAGGCGATATCCGTAGCCATCGGTATGGCCAGACCACTTTGGGCCGGAGTTCCCGCCGTCATGAAATAATAGATCAGCACCGGAACCAGCATACCGCCGCACGCCGCCACGATGGGCAAAAGCGCCTGCCGGAAACTGGACAACTCGCCCACCAGTATCTCACGCTTTATCTCCAGCCCCACACTGAAGAAAAAGACAGCCATCAAAGCATCGTTGATAAAAGTCATCAAGGTCATGTGATGCCCGTTATGACTGAAGAAATTAAATTCTCCTATCTGAAGATGCACCTCGTAATTCCAAAAGGAGGCATAAATATCCCCCCACGGAGAATTGGCCAGGAACATAGCCAGCAGAACTACCCCCATCAGCAACATCCCTCCATTAATATGATAGTGCGCCGCCCGCTGGAAGGAAAAGTTCAAGTTCAGAATTTTCAGTTTTTCCATATCAATTGAATTTAAGAGTTTGTGATAAATTGCCATCAAAACACAAGCCCTTCCTGTTATTGACTTTTTAATTTCAACTAACAGAAAGAGCCCGCTTATTGTTTGCTCCCCAGAGCTTGTTTATTCTTGAATTAATCCAGCTTCAGAACGGCCAGGAACGCCTTTTGCGGTACTTCCACATTACCGATCTGTTTCATTCGTTTCTTACCTCTTTTTTGTTTTTCCAACAATTTACGCTTACGGCTCACGTCACCGCCATAACACTTCGCGGTCACATCCTTGCGCACCGCCTTGATGGTTTCCCTTGAGATAATCTTCGCCCCGATAGCTGCCTGAATGGCAATATCAAACTGCTGGCGCGGAATCAGCTCTTTCAGTTTCTCACACATACGCTTGCCCAGGTTATAGGCATTGTCCACATGTGTCAGGGTAGAAAGCGCATCCACCGGCTCACCGTTCAACAAGATATCCAGCTTCACCAGTTTGGAAGGGCGGAAACCCGACTGATGGTAGTCAAAGGAAGCATATCCTTTCGAGATACTCTTCAACTTGTCATAAAAGTCAATCACGATTTCACCCAGCGGCATCTTGTAGTGAATCTCCACCCGGTTGCCCGACACATAATTCTGCCGCACCAGTTCGCCGCGCTTGCCCAGACACAGTGTCATGATAGGGCCGATGTAATCGGTGGCGGTAATGATCGTGGCATCAATGAAAGGTTCCTCGATGTGGTCAATCAGCGTCGGATCGGGCATACCGCCGGGATTATGCACCTCGTTGGCATGTCCCTGCTTGTCATACACCATGTACGACACGTTGGGCACGGTCGTAATCACATTCATATCAAACTCGCGGTCCAGACGTTCCTGAACAATCTCCATGTGAAGCAATCCCAGAAAACCGCAACGGAATCCGAAGCCCAGAGCCAGTGAAGACTCCGGCTGGAAAGTCAGCGAGGCATCATTCAGCTGAAGTTTCTCCAGCGAAGCGCGGAGGTTCTCGTAATCTTCCGCCTCGATAGGATAAACCCCGGCAAACACCATCGGCTTCACTTCCTCGAATCCGGCAATCGCCTTTTCACACGGACGGGCGATGTGAGTGATGGTATCCCCCACCTTCACCTCGCGCGAGGTCTTGATGCCCGAAATGATATACCCCACATCTCCTGTGCGCAGTTCCGCACGGGGAATCATATCCATTTTCAGCACACCGATCTCATCTGCATCATACTCCTTGCCGGTATTGAAGAATTTCACCTTGTCCCCTTTGCGGATCACACCGTTCTCTATTTTAAAATACGCGATGATCCCACGGAAAGAATTGAATACCGAGTCGAAAATCAAAGCCTGTAGCGGCGCCTCCTCGTCACCCGTCGGGTGCGGGATACGTTCCACCACCGCCTTCAATATCTCCTCCACACCCATTCCGGTCTTGCCGGAGGCACGGATAATATCCTCATGTTTGCAGCCCAGCAGGTCGATGATTTCATCTTCCACCTCATCGGGCATGGCACTCGCCATATCACATTTGTTCAGCACGGGAATGATTTCCAGGTCATGCTCCAACGCCATGTACAGATTCGAGATAGTCTGCGCCTGCACTCCCTGCGAAGCGTCCACAATGAGCAGCGCCCCTTCACAGGCGGCTATGGAACGGGATACCTCGTATGAAAAGTCCACGTGTCCCGGAGTGTCAATCAGATTCAGTACATACTTCTCTCCCCCATACTCGTACTCCATCTGGATGGCATGGCTCTTGATCGTAATACCTCTCTCCTTTTCCAGGTCCATATCGTCAAGCATCTGCCCTTCGGTTACCTGGATGGTTTTTGTAAACTCCAACAAACGGTCGGCCAAGGTCGATTTCCCGTGGTCTATATGTGCTATAATGCAAAAATTACGGATATTCTTCATCTTTAACAGCTATCTATTTAAAAACAAACAAGTTTCTTGCTTTTCGGGCGCAAAGATACGCAAAAAGAACAAGATTTTAAAGACTACAATAAATTTATAGCAGACAATTCCCTGCTCAAAGACTGTATGCCTTTCTGGATCTTTTCCAACTGCCGCCTGCGAGGTTTATGCACTCCGGCTGCATAATGCCACAACTGGCGTTCATTGATTCCGGTAATCCGGCTCAAAGCAGCCTTGGTGAAGATGCTGCTATAATAGTTGATAAAAGTAGCGGCATCTATCTTAAATTTCAATTCAAACTCTCCCGACAAGACTTCACAAGGATTCGGATTATCTTCCAGATACAACTCTATTGCCTCCTTCATGTTATCCTCAATCTCCTTCATGTCATTGCCTACGGTAATAACGGGAGCACCTTCGATATAAGCACTCAAGTTCTTTCCTGCGTGTTCTACAATCACTTCCACTGTTTTCATATTGCCTCCTGTCCTAAAATATCAAGAGAACAAGGGGGGCTACTTTAACCCCGCTTGTCTCAGAATGCTGTAATAAGTGCCTTTCTCAACGCCTTTGCTGTTGTGATCCGGTACGATAACAATCATGCCATCCTTCTCAAATTTCATGTGGCTACCCTTCTGACTCTTCAATACAAAACCGTTTTCCAGCAACATCGTTACAACGTCTTTCACTGATTTGTAACTCATAACGTTTTGGACTTAATTACCCTGCAAATATAGTAATAATATGAATACTATTCAAAAAGATGATTCATATTATTACTATAATACAAAAAAAATGCGTTGACAACATACCAAACGATGTGCCAACGCATTTTTTTATGAGTTTAAAATCTTCTTCTTACACCAATTTTACAAAGATCTCGCCTTCCACTTCAGAAGTAACGACCTTATCTTCTCTCAGCAGCCAGCCCAGCCCCAGGAAGAAATCCTTGTCAGCTTTCAGTTTGGTTGCTTTCTTGATTTGTTTTTGTGTCAAACCTTCAGTTCCATTCAGTGCTTCCCAGATCTGTCCGGCCAAAGCACCTGCTTTTTCTTTCAACATTTTCAATTTGCTTTTAGTTAAACGTTAACCGCACCCACACATTCCGATGTGAATGTTTGTGTTTCTTATCGCTTGCAAAGATACACAAAATTATGTTATTCAACACTTTTGCATCGAAAAAGTTTGTATTTCTATAAGAAAAAGCGATTTTTCAACCTATTTTTTTTGTTTTTCGAGGTGTTCGCTCCAAATCCGGGCCGCTTCCTCTACCATTCTTGCACAAGGACGCTTGGCGTAATACCGTTCCGTCCTTGCTTCCGGTGTGGATACTACCGGCTCTTTTCCGGACAATCCCAACAAATCGGCACACCGCAGGGCGCCGTTCCGCTTCTTGAATTCTTCGGCCAGTTCCTGCACCAGAGCGTAATTCGCCGCCTTGCTCTCACGGTCTTTCCCCTCGATGGCGCACTTCTCCAGCCCGGCCAGCAGGAACATGCCGCAAGCAGCACCGCAGGTTTCACGCATCCGCCCTATGCCGCCGCCGAAAGAGGCGGACATGTGCAGGGCCTGTTCACGGGTGAAGCCATACAGATCGGCAAAAGCCGTCACTACGGACTGGGAGCAGTTATATCCTTCCTTGAACAAGGCAACGGCCTTTGCCACCCTGTCCTCTTCCCTAACTTCCGTATGCAAATCCAACGTATTCTTGTCTTCTTCCATTTTTCTTACCTCCTTCTTTTCTTTCCGTCTTTTTCCTTTGTTCTCATTCCGCCACATTGTTTACAATCTCACCCTTGATGAATCCTTTCAAGTTCCCCACCGCAATCCGCATCAGCCGGACACGGGCTTCTTTCGTGGCCCAGGCGATATGCGGCGTAATGAAGCAGTTCTTCGCCGTCAGCAGGGGGTTGGTATATTGGGGAGGCTCGGAAGAAAGCACGTCCAGTCCGGCAGCCGCTATCACACCCTTGTTCAGTGCGTCGGCCAGGTCTTTCTCGTTCACCAAGGGACCGCGGCCGGTATTTATCAGAATGGCCGTCGGTTTCATAAGGGCCAGGCGGGCGGCATTGACCAGCTCTTTGGTATCGGGTGTAAGGGGGCAGTGCAGGCTCACCACGTCACATTCGCGGAACAGCTCATCCAGCTCCATTTTCCGGATTCCTCCGGGAAGTTGTGACTGCGGCTTGGAAGTATAGGCGCATACCTGCATTCCGAAAGCGGCAGCGATGCGCGCCGTCGCCTGTCCGGTGTTTCCCAAGCCGATGATTCCCAGCTTCTTCCCGTCCAGCTCCACCAGGTCGGTATCCCAGTAGCAGAAGTCGGGATTGTTCGCCCAACGCCCGTGACGGTTGGCATAGGCATAATGGCCTACACGCTGGGTGATGTTCAGTATATGCGCAAAGACCATCTGGGCAACGGAAGCGGTGCTGTAGGCAGGTATGTTGGTGACAATGATGCCCCGCGCTTTCGCAGCCTGGATGTCCACAATATTATATCCCGTAGCCAGCACGCCGATGTATTTCAAGGCAGGCAGAGCGGCCATATCCTCCGCCGTAATCACCGTTTTATTTGTAATCAGCACTTCCGCTCCGGCAGAACGCTCCAATAACTCGGCAGGGGCTGTGCGGTCGTACACCGTCAGCTCGCCCAACGCCCGCATCTCCTCCCATGACAAATCACCGGGATTCAATCCGTAACCGTCTAAAACTACTATTTTCATATGCTCAAAAGTTAAATTTCATATTTTGTTCATTTATTCGGTTAGATTGGAACGCGAATGACGCAAATTAACAGCTGCACAGCATGGATATAAACCGGCCGGAAGGTTGGATTTATGTCATTTGCATTCCAATTTTTAATTTTATAGCACAGGATCAATGCAATTCATTTTCATTCCTTGAACCGTTCCCCCCAGAGGCTCTGCATCCGTTCCTTTATCTTCGCTTCCTGCGCATTGTTCTGCGGATGCCAGATGCGGCTGTCCTTCACCTCGTCCGGCAGGAACTGCTGCTGCACGAAATTGCCCTGATAGGCATGTGCATACTTGTAATCCTTGCCATAGCCCAACTGTTTCATCAGCTTGGTGGGTGCGTTGCGCAGATGCAAGGGAACAGGCAGGTTGCCCGTCTGCCGCACCAGTTCCAGGGCACTGTTGATCCCCTCGTATGCCGAGTTGCTCTTAGGGCTGGTGGCCAGATACACCGTAGCTTCCGCCAGCGGGATACGCCCCTCAGGCCATCCTATCTTCATCACGGCATCAAAAGCAGCGTTCGCCAGGAGCAATGCGTTGGGATTGGCCAGACCGATATCCTCGGCTGCCGAAATGACTAGTCTGCGGGCTATGAAAGCCGGGTCCTCTCCGGCCTCCACCATACGCGCCAGCCAGTAGAGCGCCCCGTCCGGATCACTTCCGCGGATGGACTTGATAAAGGCGGAAATGATATCATAATGCATCTCCCCGTCCTTGTCATACGCCAACGGATTCTGCTGCAAACGCTCGGTCACCTTCTCATCCGTAATCACCACGGGTCCGGCATCCGCATCCGCCTCCACCACCAGTTCCAGTATGTTCAGCAGCTTGCGGGCATCGCCTCCCGAAAAGCGGAGCATGGCATCCGTCTCCTTCAGCTCTATCTTCTTTTCTTTCAGTATCACGTCCTTTGCGATGGCATTATGCAGCAGTTCCAGCAAATCCTCTTTCTCCAATGATTTCAGCACATACAGCTGGCAGCGGGAGAGCAAGGGCCGGATCACCTCGAACGAGGGATTCTCGGTGGTGGCGCCTATCAGGGTCACCACTCCCGTTTCCACCGCCCCCAACAGGGAATCCTGCTGGGACTTGCTGAACCGGTGGATTTCATCAATGAACAGGATGGGGCTGGCCTGAGAGAAAAAACGGTTGCTTCTCGCCTTCTCTATCACATCGCGCACATCCTTCACACCGGAGGTGACCGCGCTCAGTGTATAAAAAGGAGTTTCCAGCTTGTTGGCTATGATCTGCGCCAGCGTGGTCTTCCCCACCCCCGGAGGCCCCCAGAGGATAAAGGAGGAGATGCGTCCCGCGTCGATCATCTTGCGCAAGACAGCCCCCGGCCCCACCAGGTGTTTCTGACCTATATAATCGTCCAATGTCTTCGGACGCAAACGTTCTGCTAAAGGTTGTGCCATATCTTCATCTTTATTTCGGATAACAAAAATACAGCATATTTTCCTATGAACAAAGCCCAGGGCAACAATATAGGATTTATTTTTTTTGAGGCAGAAAAATAAAAGAACATAAAAAACAGGGACTCATACAAAATGAAATACAGGTTCTTTGTCCGTCTGATCCAAAACAATTATTTTTGCAACCCTTTTCCAAAAGAGTGATTATTTCAAATTTAAATGTAATTCTAATAAAGACAGACGATGAAAAAACTTTTTTCCACCAGCCTGTTGATTTTAGCAGGTATGCTTTTACTGCTGGGCAGCTGCAAAGAGGACGAACTTCCGGTTTCCGGAGAAGGAAACGTGGCAAACAACGAATTGCCCGTCCGGCTGGCCGAAACGGATTATAACCCGGACAACACGTATTACCTGCTGAATGACAATGAATCCCAGGATGTTTATTTCGACTCCGGCCAGCGCAGCTTCTACGTCAGCCGGCCTCTTCAGTTCGGAATGGACGACGAGCACTGTTTCCAACTCCGTTTCTATAGTCCCAGAGCCTTGAAAAACGTGACTTTCTGGGCCAGGATAGACGGTTACGAGGAAGAATTCAAGTTCATGTCGCTGGAAAAGATCATGCCTTTCCAGCAACTCCGGGTACACATACCGTTCGCCACCAAGGACCTGACCGCCTATACCCGCAGCGGAAAGAAAATACGGATCATGGCAAACCCCTACCTCACGGAAGAAAACCTGACCTTCACCGTAGAGTGTGACGACCCGTACTGGGCAAGGCTGCAATCCATCCGTTGCAAATGGTACATCGCCTTCGGCAGATACAGTGACACCCAGGACAGCTGGAAGTACAAGATGAAGGCTTCGCACACGCGTGAGGCGGTGGCCATCGCGCTGAACATGGCGTATATGTTCTCGTCGGAACGGTTCAAGACCGCCCTGTACGAGTTCGGCCCGCTGCACAGCAACAATGACAAGACGGAAATAGACAAGACCGCCCTGCTGGCCAACGTGCTCAACCACCGCGGACTGACCTTCGGCTATACCACCGGCGTGATGGGACTGGGCGGAGGAACCACCTTCGGCATGCATGAAGTGTGTTATCTGGAACACTATGCCGATGACAAAAGCATCACCGAAACCATATTCCACGAGTTTGCCCACTGTGTGGGCTACGGCCATGCGGGAAACATGACTTACGAACAGACGGGACCGGGGTGGATCACCCTGTGCAACAACGTATATGTGGCGCTGTCGCTGGACAAGGAGCTGCCCGTCTATTCCCGCCGCTTCCTGCACACCCGCTGGAGCAGGAACCGTTATTTTGATGATATATACGTGGCTTCGAAACACATTATCGAAGACCCGGAACTCGATGCGCTGGACGGTGGCCTGTCTCCCCTGCGCGGAGAGACCGACCGGGAAGGAAACGACGGGGAGCCGGTGGCGTTCAAGCTGGATTATACCGACTTGCCCGGCGCTACGGGAACCACCTTCCGCCCCAAGGATGTATATGTGTACGGAGATACCCTGTATGCCGTGAACGATGCGGACAACCAGTACAGCGTAGAGGTGTTCGGCCTTGCCGGCGGCGGCAAGAAGCACTTGGGAAGCATCAAGGAATGGAAGCACGGAGAAGTTACCGGGAAATTCGGCGGCCGCCCGAACGGTGTCACCCGTGCCCACGACAAGATTTATGTCACCCACGAAGGAAGCCGTACCGAGATTTTTGATGCGAAGAGCCATCAGTTCCTTACCTGCATAGGCAATGGAAGCTGGGGAACAGGGCCCACGCAGACCGTACATGCCTTCGATGTGCTGCTCTACAAAGGGCTGGTCATGATACACGACAAACGCTACGTCAACTTTGTAGAAGAGCAGGCTATACAGTCCGGAGTGACTCCGCGGATTTATGTACGTTCCGAACATCTGGGCGAGACAAACGGCACTTACGGCATGGCGGTGGACGAACAGACCGGCCTGCTCTACTCCACCCATCCCGCCAAACGCATAGACCTGTTCGCCCCTGACGGAATACGGGAAGGAGTTTCACCCAAACGCACCGGGCAACTGGCTTATAAAAATGTACCCTACGACTTGGATTTCTACGAAGGAAGGCTGTTTGTAAGTTCCAACGGCACAGAAAAGTTCTGTGAGGTCAATCCCCGGACGGGAGAGATCATGAAGGACCATACCACCATCGGCGGCATCACCCTGCAAGCACCTGAGAAGTTCTGCATCCGCCGCCACACGCTGTTCATCACCGACCGCGTGAAAAACGGGACATGCGTTTACGCCATCCCCATGAGTGAGCTGAAATAAATATATACCTATATAATATAGTAAGAACAACATGAAAATATACGCTTATATCCTGATTGTGCTGTCCGGAGTCCTGACGGCACAATGCAGCAAAGTCACCCTGGATGAAATCTGCGGCTACCCCTCCGCTCCCGGCGGAGGAAACGGGGAAGGAGAAGGAAACGGGGATTATAACAGTTACTGGTATTACTCGTATGAGGCGGCGCAGCTGATTGATGCGGAAACCCTGGGCATGGAAACGGCCGAGGATTTCACCCCTTATACCGTCGCCCATCTGGGGGATACCCTTTTCATCGCAAACATCGGAAAGGCAGGCAGCAGCCTGTTGCTGTTCAGTATAAAGAAAGGTGAACGGCTGGGGACCTTGCAGAGCTGGCAGCACGACGGCGGGGAGAAGAGTTTCGGAAGTCAGATAGAGGCCATCGTCCCGTCGGGCAACCGGCTGTATGTGGCCGAACGCCAGTCGCGCATCCATGTATTCCGGTTGCCGGAACTGTCCTACCTCACCTGCATAGGCAACGGGCAATGGAGCGGCCCCGTATTCCAGGCACAGGCCATGACGGTAAAGGACGGGCTGATTTTCGCACGCGACAAGAACGGAATGGTCAGCATTTACAAAGAGGAGGATGCCACCCCGGATAATTACCAGAAGGTGAACCGCTACCGCCGGGCATCCGGCAACGGCAGTCCGGGCAACAACGGCTTTGCCAGCCATTCCATGCAGCCCGATGCGGAAGGGCATCTGCTGCTCACGGATTATGAAGGAAAGAAAATACGGGTGCTCGATCCGGCACTGGTCAACGATGATCTGGCAAACGACGCTTCCATCGATCTGGACGATCTTTCCCTGTCGCCCGGCTTCAAGCCCAAGACACTGGCGTTGTGCGGCGACCGCTGGTATGCTACCGGCGATAATGACGCCATCAACATATATGAACGCCAGTCCAACGAATGGAGCAAGAAAATAAAAACTGTAAAAGGATATGCTTTTTCCCAGCCTGCCCGCATCTATGCGCAAAACGACTCTGTGCTATGGGTTTCGGACACGCACAATTCCAAACGGACACTGGTGAAAATACTGGTGCATAAGGGGGAAATACGGGAATAGAGGTTCTATTCCGTTCTTTATCCAGAATGTAAATGACACGAATGGCGCAAATTGGGTTTATATCTCTGATTGGCGTCATTCGTGTCATTTTCATTCACATATATCAACATTGCCAATCTTTCAATGCAACTGTCAACACGAACCGGTCGTTCACTTGCAATATTGATTATGTAATTGGAGAAGCTATTCTTTTTATTTGGCTGCACACCCATCACAATCCCCTTTCACGGCTCCCCTATCGCCCCCACAATCAGCTGTACCTGAGCCGGCATATAGGTACGGCAACTCAAACCACTGCCCATCTTCTCCAGCTCCTCCCTGAGGTGAGGATAATAGTCAATCCAATACTGCAACTTACGGTAAACCACCTGCGGATTCAAATCCGGGAAATAACACAGGGCCAGTTCGGTGCGGCCGTACGTGCGTATCTCAAAATTCTCCATACATTCCATACTTTTTATTTACTTCCATAAAAGTACGAAAAACGGACGAGAAGAAAGAATGTTTTTCCAACAATAATCAACTAGAATCAACTGTTATCAACCACAATCCACCGGAATCAACTTTCCGGAATCCGCACATCGTATCTTTGTAATGTCGGGACGATGAAGGCGAAAGATCTATAATC